>Ga0247832_1001603_pt1 | contig 38824 bp, 33 predicted proteins | sample LaCruzMarch2015__10_FD_192407 | JGI IMG/M metagenome (GOLD analysis project Ga0247832, IMG submission 192407) | Freshwater microbial communities from meromictic Lake La Cruz, Castile-La Mancha, Spain - LaCruzMarch2015_4m | ecosystem: Environmental > Aquatic > Freshwater > Lake | place: Spain... | reverse complement strand
ATGGCAAAACCTACTACAAAAAATCCGAACCGCACAAAGCCGCGGTCGTGGGTGATACCGTTGGCGATCCCTTCAAGGACACCTCCGGGCCTTCACTCAACATATTGTTAAAACTGATTTCGGTGGTAGCCCTGGTCATGGCTCCTGCTTTGGTGGACAAGGACAAGATCAAGTCCGCTGTTGCACCCGTAGCTCCCGCTGTTGAAACGGTCCAAAGCGTCGAGGCACCTGCCGAGCAGGTGCCTGCTGCCGAGCAGGTTGCCCCGGTTGCGCCCTAAGAAAGCCGTAACGTTACGATCGTTGTTATGAACGGGTCTTGTCCTTGGGGCAAGACCCGTTTTTTTTGCCGAATGGCCCCAAAAAAAGATGATGGCCTAAAACAGGCCGCCCAATTCGGTTTCGATTTTGTGAATGATTTCACCAAAATCTTCGGGCTTGTCCGCAAAATTGATTTGATCCACCGGAATGATAAGCAATTTGCCCTGCTGGTAATTTTCAATCCAAGCTTCGTACCGTTCGTTCAAGCGTTTGAGGTAGTCCAAGCGGATGTTGTCTTCGAAATCGCGACCCCTCTTTTGGATTTGACGAACCAAGGTGGGAACCGAGGCACGTAAATAGATAAGAAGATCCGGGGCTTTGAGGTGGGCACTCATGGCCTCAAAGAGGCGGCCGTAGTTGTCAAAGTCACGGGTACTCATCAGCCCCATGGCATGCAGGTTGGGCGCAAAAATATGAGCGTCTTCGTAAATCGTCCGGTCCTGAACCGTGGGATGGGCCTTGGCCGACATCTCTTGGTTTTGGCGGTACCGCGAATTCAAAAAATAGATCTGCAAGTTGAAGGACCATCGCTGCATATCCTCGTAAAAGTCGTTGAGGTATGGGTTGTGGTCAACCTCTTCAAAATGAGGCTCCCAGCCATAATGACGGGCCAGCATTTCGGTGAGGGTGGTCTTTCCGGAACCGATATTCCCGGCAACGGCGATGTGCTTGCTCATGGTCGACGAATATACCCTAAAATCCCATGATTTCCCTCACTTTTTGGAGGGTTTCAACGGCGGATCGCTTGGCTTTTTCGGCGCCGTATTGGCGAATTTCTTCGATTTTTTTGTGCTGGGATTCCAATTCCAAAATGCGTTCTCTCAAAGGCGCGAGGAAGGTGACCATGTCATCGGCCAGTTGTTTTTTGAGATCGCCGTAACGAACCGTGCAGCGTGCGTAGGCATCGCGGTACTCTTCAACCACATCGGGCGACGAGACGAGGCCCAGGAGGCTGTAGAGGTTCGCAACGGCCCCTTCGGGCGTGCTGTTGGGTTGGGTGGGGCCGGTATCGGTCACCGCGCGCATTATTTTCTTGCGAATGGAGGCGGGATCCTCCGCCAAAAAGATGGCATTGCCTTCGCCCTCGGATTTTCCCATTTTGCCGCTACCATCCAGGCCGGGAACTTTGATGAGTTCGCTGTTTTGGGAGGTTCGGTAGGGTTGGGGTTCCGGGAACCAATCCACCTTGTAAAAGTGGTTGAACCGCTGGGCAAAATTTCGAGCCATTTCCAGGTTTTGTTCCTGGTCTTTGCCGACCGGAACTTTTTGGCCGCGGTGGATCAAAATATCCGCAGCCATGAGCACCGGGTACGTCAGCAGGCCCGCGTTGACATTGTTGGGTTGGGTGCGGACCTTGTCTTTGAACGAGGTGCAGCGCTCCAATTCGCCGACATAGGCATGCATGTTGAGCAGAAGGTATAGCTCGGCTGTTTCGGGCAAATCACTTTGGACATACAACGTGCATTGCTCCGGGTCCAAGCCAGCGGCCAAGTATTCCGCCAAAACGGTGTGGACCCGTTGACCGGCCAGACCAGGCTCTGGGTGCGTTGTCAGGGCATGGTAATCCGCAATAAAAAAATAACAGTCGTGGCGGGCCTGCATCTCAACAAATTGACGTAGGGCCCCCAGGTAATTGCCCAAATGAAGGCGGCCCGTTGAACGAATGCCAGATACGACTTTGATCTTATTCTCCATGGTGCAAAATACGGGGTGGGCGCCTTATCTTGACCCGTGATGCCCCTTTCAGGCCCCTTTCCCCAAAGCGCCGACGAACTATACCAAAGCATACGACAATACCCGTGGCGTTTTGGTTACTACCGGTTCAGAGCCTACCTGTGTTTATTTTACTTTGGACTCTTTTTTGGGTTATCGTACCCTTTTTTTCGTTGGTGCATGGTGGACAGTCGTCGCTACAAATGGGCTCTGAAGTGGCGCGCCGTTTGGGCTCGCAGTATTGCCGTTTTGTTTGGCATACGTATTCGTTTGGAAGGCAAGGTGCCTTTGGATTCCAGCAGGCTCCTGGTGGTGGCGAACCATTTTTCGTATTTGGACATTCCGATTTTGGCCGCCGCACTCCCGCTGGATTTGCATTTTGTCGCGAAGTCTGAACTTCTACGCATTCCGTTTTTTCGACATTTTTTTCGAACCATGGACATTGCCATCCCCCGCGGTTCGGCCCAAGGATCGGTGAAAGCCTACAAGCGGGCCGAGGCATTTTGGACCCGCGGTTCCGCCGTCGTGGTCTTTCCGGAGGGAGGGATTTTGGCGCAGGCTCCCCAAATGACGCCTTTCCGGGTTTCTCCCTTTGCGATGGCCCTTCAGCAAGGGGCTACGATCTTGCCCGTATCTTTACCAGATACGTGGAAAATACTCCCCGAATGTCCCTATCATTTTTTGCGACCCGGATTATGCCGGGTTCGGTTGTTGGAACCTTTGAACGTTACCGAGCTCAACACGGACGAAAGGAGTCTGCGCAATCGTTGCTTCGATAGCATTGCCGAAGATTTGTCCCGTACTGCCCCCATCGTACCGCCCCCACAACGCTAAGCACATGAAGGTCAACCTCGAAACTCTGGAGCGCATTACCCACCTGGCCCGTTTGGAATGGGACCCGGATCGGGCCGATGCCATGCTCGAAGACATGAATCGTTTCCTGGAATACGCCAGGGTTTTGGATCAGGCCCCCACCGAAGGGGTCGCTCCGTTGGTTTACATGAATGAAAACGGCTTGCCGCCCCGTGAAGATCGGGTCATCGCCGAAACCAACCACGAGGAGGCCCTCATGAACGCCCCATCCAAGGATTCTGATTATTTCCGGGTCCCCAAAGTCCTCAAGAAATCCGGCGGATGATTCAGGAAAGCACGGTCATCGCTCTGCAGGGAATCCAACGATTGTACCGGATGGGGGATGAAACCATCTACGCCCTTCGTGGGGTGGATTTGAGCATCGAACGCAACGAGTATGTGGCCTTGATGGGGCCATCGGGTTCGGGGAAGTCCACCTTGATGAATCTGATAGGTTGCCTGGATTCTCCCAGCGCCGGTTCTTATTGGCTCAACGGCCAAGACGTTGCTGGTTTAAGCGATAATCAATTGGCGCAGATTCGTAACAAAGAAATAGGATTCGTCTTTCAAACATTTAACCTGCTGCCCCGCTTGTCGGCCTTGGATAACGTGGCGCTGCCACTCATTTATGCCGGGGTTTCAGAAGCCCAACGCCGAGAAAGAGCGCTCGAGGTTCTGAACCAAGTGGGTCTGGGAGATCGGGTATCTCACAAACCCAACGAGTTATCCGGGGGCCAACGGCAGCGCGTTGCGGTGGCCCGTGCATTGGTCAATCGACCTTCCTTGATTTTGGCCGATGAGCCCACCGGTAACCTGGATTCCAAGACATCCATCGAGATCATGGAACTTTTTGCTACGATTCATGCCCTGGGCAATACCATCGTTTTGGTAACCCACGAAGAAGACATCGCACGGCACGCCCATCGAATGGTCCGCCTCAAAGACGGGGTGGTCGAATCCGATCAAACCCAAAAACCCCAGCGCGTTGGTTCGACTTCACCAACGCCCCTGAACGATCCTGCATGAAAATTTATACCAAAACCGGGGATGCTGGTCAAAGCTCCTTGCTTGGAGGACAACGGGTTTCCAAATCGGACCCCCGGCTCGAGGCTTACGGCACCATCGATGAGCTGAATGCCTGGATTGGGCTGCTCAAAGAGCAGGAAGGCATGGAGACCTACCGTGACCTCCTGACCCGAATCCAGGAAGCCTTGTTCACCCTGGGATCGCATTTGGCGGCCGAAAATGCACAGCAGGTCCAGGCCTGGAAACTTCCGGCCATCCCGGTTGATTTGGTGCCAGCCATGGAATTGGAAATGGACCGTATGGATGCCGAGCTGCAGCCCCTCCGGAATTTTATCTTGTCCGGGGGTCATCCGGTTTCAGCCATGTGCCAGGTTGTCCGTACCGTATGCCGACGAGCCGAGCGACAAGCCGTGGCCTTGACCGAAGCACTTCCCGAGGAGGGCGACCGGCTGGCCTCGGTCATCATCACCCTGAATCGGTTATCGGATTATTTCTTTGTCCTGGCCAGGCATATACTCCGTGCCAGGGGTTGCGAAGCCACCTTGTGGAACCCTGCGCGGGGGACTTGACTGGTTGCACGAATCGTCTATCTTTGCCTACAATTCAAAATTACCTATGTATTGGACGCTCGAATTGGCTTCTCACCTCGAAGACGCCCCTTGGCCCGCCACCAAGGAGGAACTGATCGATTACGCCATTCGGTCAGGGGCCCCCATGGAGGTCATCGAAAATTTACAGGAACTCGAAGACGACGGGGAACCGTACGAAACGATTGAAGAAATCTGGCCGGATTATCCGACCAAGGACGATTTCTTTTTTAACGAAGACGAATACTAATCAAGGTCATCCGGTCCCTGAGAATGCGGGACGGTTTCCTAGGAATTGGGTTGCTTGCGCTCAAAGCGCTGACGCAAGAGTTCCACCGTGGTCGAAAAGGCCAAAGCGAAATACAAATAACCTTTGGGCACTTCGAAGTGGAAACCTTCCACCAGAAGCATAAATCCAATCAACATCAAGAAGGAGAGTGCCAGAATTTGGAGCGAAGGTTGCTTTTGGATGAATTGCCCAATTTGATCTGCCAAGGCCAGCATGACGCCCATCGAGATAATGATGGCTGCAATCATTACTTGGATTTGATCGCTGAGGCCTATGGCTGTCAAAATGGAGTCAAACGAAAAGACCATGTCAATCAAAACAATTTGGGCAATCAGCCAAGTCCCGGCTTTGGCGCTTTTCTTTTTGGAGGGGGCCTCGTCGGGGTGTTCTCCTCGGTGCTCCAAGTGATTGACTTTGGAGTGTAATTCGGAGGTCGTTTTGGCGAGTAGGAAAAGTCCGCCGCCCAATAGCACCAAATCCTTGGTACTAGGGGACCAAGGTCCCAGGGTAAAGAGGGCCTCGGTTAGGCCAAGCAACCAGCTAATGCTCAACAACAAAATGATTCTGAATCCAAGGGCCAGGAGCAAGCCCAGACGCTGAATTTTGCGACGCTCCACGGCCGGGAGCTTCTCGGTTAGAATCGAAATAAAGATAATGTTATCAATTCCTAGGACGATTTCCAGGATTGTCAGGGTTAACAAAGAGACCAACCATTCCATGCGGAAAAATTAAAAAATTGAAGAGGACTAGGATCGCAATAGATGAGACAGGAGCTCAATCATAGTGTGCTCGGAACGCAATCAAAGAATCAGCAGCGCGTCCCCGTAGGCGAAAAAGCGATACTTTTCGCTGATGGCCACGCGGTAGACTTCGCGCAAAAAATCTTGACCCGCAAAAGATGAGGCAATCATCAAGGAGGTGGATTCCGGTAATTGAAAATTCGTCAAGAGGGAATCTGCTAATTGAAATTTATGCGGAGGAAACATGAATTTATCGGTCCAACCGGTGGTGGGTTTGACTTTGCGACCGGCTGACATGGAAGCCTCCAAGGCCCGTAGCGTCGTGGTTCCCACCGCACAGATCCGGTGGTTGTTCATGAGACTGTGGTTAATGACTTGGGCCGCGGTTTCATCCACCTCAAAGAACTCGGATTCAGGTTTGTGCTTGGTAAGATCTTCGACCTCGACCGGCTTAAAGACGCCAAGTCCAACGTGCAATGTGACTTCCGGGGTTTCGATGCCTTTCAATTCCATGCGCTTGAGAACGGCCCTGCTAAAGTGCATGCCGGCTGTAGGAGCAGCAACAGCGCCAATCCTTTTGGCAAAAATGGTTTGGTAGCGTTCCTCGTCTTCGGGCTGTACCTCCCTTCCCATTTCCTTGGGCAGAGGTGTTTCTCCAAAGGTGGTGAGGGCTTTGCGGTAACCTTCGTCATCGCCATCGAAAATGAAACGAATGGTCCTGCCGCGGGAGGTGGTATTGTCCACCACTTCGGCGATTAACTCGTCGTTTTCTCCAAAATAAAGCTTGTTGCCAACCCGAATTTTCCGGGCCGGATCGACCAAGGCATCCCACATGCGCATTGATGCGTTCAATTCTCTCAGCAAAAAGACTTCGATCATGGCTCCGGACTTCTCTTTGTTGCCATACATGCGGGCTCGGAAGACTTTGGAATTGTTCAAAACCAAGCTGTCGCCTTCGCTGAACAGGTCCAGGATATCCCGAAATTGCCTGTGTTCAATGGTTTGGGTTTTGCGGTTGATGACCATCATCCGAGAATCATCCCGGTTGGGCAGCGGTTGGGCAGCGATCAGGCTGGAGGGGAGCTCGAACTTAAATTCGGATAATTTCAAGGGCAGGGGTGTTTTTTGGGAAGAAAGGCCAAAGATAATGTAAACTTGAGGCGTTAATCCGAATCGTTTTGCAGGGTCCAGTTTCAAAAACAGGCATGGGGTTGTTTCCCTTTCGAGAAGGGGCCAGGATGGCCTTTTTTTCGCTTTGGTCCAATCGTTTGAGGACCTTCCTGTCCTTGTTGGGGATTTCGATCGGGATTTTCACGGTCATTACGGTTTTTACCTTGGTGGATTCTTGGGAATTGCAGATTCGGAGCTCCCTTGCCAATCTGGGGAACGATGTGGTTTATGTCGAAAAGTGGCCCTGGGGCTTCAACTCCGAATATCCTTGGTGGAAATACATGGCCAGGCCCCAACCATCGTACCGCGAATTTGTTGAATTGCAACAGCGCAGCCGCAACCGGGCCAAAGTCGCCATGATGGTGGACCTGGAATTGGATAAACTCACCGCCCCCGGCCGCGTTCGCAACCAGGTCAAGGCCTTTGCCGTATCCCACGATTACCCCCAACTGAGATCCTTTGAATTGGAGCAAGGGCGGTTTTTTCAACCTTCCGAATCGGCTGCCGGCGCTCGAAGGGTGGTTTTGGGCGCTCAATTGGCCAAGGATTTGTTTGGGAGCTCGGAGCTAGCCATCGGACGCAGCATACGAGCCTCGGGCCAGAAGGCCCTTGTGGTCGGTGTCGTTCGATTGGAAGGGAACAATTCAGCCAATACCAGCCTGGATGAGGTCGTTCTTCTGCCTTTGCAGTGGCTACGCAAAACCAAGGGCAGTCGTTTCGAAGATTTTTACCCTCTCTTAATCACCAAACCGGGACCGGGCGTGCCTGCTTCGGAGTTCAAAGCCGAATTGAAGGGCCACATGAGGGCCATACGCCGGCTATCCCCCCGCAAAGAAGATAATTTTGCCCTCAATCAACTTTCACTTATCGCCAATCAACTCCAAAACACCTTCGCCACCCTCGGGATCATTGGTTGGTTGGTTGGTGGATTTTCGTTGTTGGTGGGTGGTTTTGGGATTGCCAACATCATGTTTGTATCGGTCTACGAACGGACCCCCCAAATTGGTATCCAAATGGCCCTAGGCGCCAGGCGTTCCTTTGTCATTTTGCAGTTTTTGATCGAATCGGTCGTCCTGAGTTTGATGGGGGGGATCGTGGGTTTGGTCGGGGTTGGCCTGTTGGTTTTGGTCCTCAACGCGTGGTTGGACCAAGAATTGGTTCTGCTTTGGCAAAATGTAGCCACCGCCTGTGTGATATCGGCGTTGATTGGCTTGATCGCAGGTGTTTTGCCGGCAGTCCGGGCCGGTCGCATGGATCCGGTTGAAGCCATTCGCCAATCCTAGCCCATCGCACTCGCTCTTCTTAACCGATGAGCACGTGAGCTTTGGGGTAACTGTAATTCTGGTTCTCGCTTTTGGAGGCCAGGGCAAAGGCCAGGGTGAGTGTGCCGACCCGACCTACAAACATGGATAACATCAGAATAGCTCGACCTGCCGAACCCATGGCCATCGTGGGGCCCCGGGTTAGGCCCACGGTGCAAAAGGCTGAAACTTCTTCAAAAACCAGGTCAAGAATGGGAATGCTGGGCTCCAAAACCGCCAAAACAAAGGTGCAGACAAAGACATAGGTGGCCGCAAAAAAGAAAATGGTATAGGCCTTGTTGAGGAGGTCAAAAGGGATGGAACGTCCGCCTAGTTCCAATTGTCTTTTGTTACGGATTGTTGACCAAACAGCTAATACCAACAGGGTAAAGGTGGATGTTTTGATACCGCCCGCTGTCGAGCCGGACCCTCCACCGATGAACATCAAGAAGATCATGAGCAGGCAGGCGGGCACTCCGAAACTCAAAACATCCAGGGTATTAAAACCCGCCGTTCGAGCGGAAGCAGACGCAAAAAAGGAGTCAATCAAGACCCGGGCCGTGCTCTGACCGGCCAGCGTCCCTCCTGCTCGGTACTCCAAAAAACCAAAGAGCAAGGTTCCGAATAGGAGCAAGAACACCGCCGTCCAAACCGATATACGGGTGGAGAGCTTCCATTTTTTCCAGGGTGCCTGTAACCTTCCTATGATTTGGCGGTAACCCAAAAGATCACGAAGGACCGGAAATCCTAGGCCGCCAAAAACAATTAACAAAGCGACCACCAACCGGAGAACGGGGGCGTGGTAAAGAAAAGGCTCCGCCAAACCGGCGGTGTACAACGAAAAGCCCGCATTGTTAAAGGCAGAAACGGAATGAAAAATGGAATGAAAGGCTTTGACGGATGGTTGATCGGCAAAGGGAGCCTCCATCGGCCAAGACAAATAAATTAAAAGGGCACCTCCCAATTCAAAGAGAAGCGAAAAATAGATAATCTGTCCAAGCAACTTTTTGGCATCAAACAAGGTCTCTTCGGACATAAAGTCCTTGATCATCGCCTGATGGGAAATACCCACCCCCTTCTTCAAAAAAAGAGCAAAAAAGGTGGCAAAAGTCAAGATGCCGATACCGCCCAATTGAATGAGGCCCAACAACACCCATTGGCCTTTGATCGTGAGTACTTGACCTATATCAATGGTGGACAGTCCGGTGACACAGGCCGCAGAAACCGAGGTAAAAAGGGCATCCTCAAAACCCAGTCCATACCGACCAACGCTCATTTGCGGTAACATCAAAAGTCCGGTCCCCGCAAGAATTAACAATAGAAAAGAAAAAATAAGGGTAGCGGCCGGCTTGAGTTGAACGGTGACCACGGAATTGCTGAGCCGAACGATTTCTTGCCCTGCCAATCCTATCGCCAGGGTGTGCACAAACCAGGCATAGGGGAGAAGCTGATCGTAGGATTCAACTTGAGTCGCAAACCACGGTTGACCTATTCCGGCCAACAGTCCTTCCAAAGCCCAAAGGCCCAGTAGCAGGGTCTCCAAAGGACTTGAAACCAAGAATTGCAGGCCAAAACGTGCGTAGAGCCAACGGATGAGAAAGCGAATCCCAAAAATTCCCATCAGGGAATTTTGGTAATTGATGACTTCAAATTGACCTTCCAGGCTCAAAGGGAACCCAAAGTACAAGACCATCAAGGCCACCGACGCCAGGGTGCCGATGGTTCGTATCCAAACCAAAACACCTTCTACCGGCGCTTGCCATCGGAGCAAGCGAAGAAACCAGGTGGATTGAAAAAAAGGCAAGGCCGATTTTTTAGGTGGGGAGGGAATTCAAATGGCTTAGAACTTCCGCCAAAACTAAAGGCTGCGTGCCGGATTTGAGGCAGGCCAGACCACCGCAGAGGTTGGACCAAGCCGCAATATCTTGGACCGACATGCCCGAGGCATAGGCGCACGTGGCCGCTGCAATCACCGAATCGCCCGCACCGCAGACATCCACCACTTCAACAGGCTTTGTTTCAAGGCGCCCAAATCCTTGGTCATCCATCCAACAGAGACCCTGGTCCGCCATGGTCACCAGCAACAAACGACAAGAAAGTCGTTCCCTGGCTTCGGCGCAGGCCTCTTCCAATTCCGAAGTCTCGGTCCGAATTTTACGTTGGAGGGCCTGCTCCAGTTCTTTGAGGTTGGGTTTGAACAAGTCCACCCCCTTGAATTCCCAAAAGTGCAGGTGTTTGGGGTCAACGCAAATCGGAATCCCCCGTTCTCGACCTTTTTGGATGAATCGAGCAATACGCTCGGGGTTGAAAAAACCTTTTTCGTAGTCCTGCAAAACCAGGGCATCGCAGCCTTCGAGCGCCAGGTCCAGTCCATGTTCCAAGTGGAGATCAATGCCCGGATGCTGAGGGTTTCTTTGTTCACGGTCCACCCTCAAAAGGTGCCTTTTCCCATCCAGGAATCGGGTTTTGTGGGTGGTTGGAACATCCGAAAGGGCGCCCAAATAACGGTCGCTAATCCCTGCGTTTTGGAGTAAGTCCCGAAGGATCCCTGCCTCGGGGTCTTGGCCTACCGTGGCCAAAAGATGAACATCAAGACCCAATCCCGCAAAGTTGAGGGCGACATTGCCGGAGCCTCCTACACGGTGTTGCCATTCGAAGAGATCCAATAGTTCAACAGCTGCTTCGGGGGACTGTCTGCTGACATGACCAATCCCGTAGGTGTCCAGGATTAAATCCCCGGCCACCAAGATGCGAAGCGAGGGCCAAAGCGGAAGCTCAGCCGACACGGTGCTCAACCAATCGTTCTTCGATGGCCGTCCGTATTCGACGGGCGGCCTCCAAAAGTTTGTCTTCTGAACTGGCCGTTGACAAACGCAGGCAGTCGGGGCAACCAAAGGCATCCCCGGCCACGGTGGCCACGCGGGCCTCTTCAAGCAGAAATTCCGCCACCCTTTCGGCATGGCCCAGGGGTTCTCCCCTCCAGGGAAGGTTGAACCAGTCTGAAATACGTGGAAAAAGGTAGAAGGCGCCCTGGGGCAGCGGGCATTCCCAGCCATAGAGACCTTGCAAGGCCTGATAAAACAAGTCCCTTCGTTGGCGGAAGGCCTCCCGCATTCGGTAGGTGGGTTCCATGGTTCCGCTCAGGGCGGCCAAGGCAGCACGTTGAGCAATGGAGCAGGTTGCGGAGGTGTACTGACCTTGCAATTTGACGCAGGCTTCGGCGATTTCGGGTGGAGCCACCGCGTAACCAAGCCGCCATCCGGTCATCGCATACCCTTTGGACATCCCATTGACCACCACGGTCCGGTCCTTCATGCCTTCTTGTTGAACGATGCTGGCATGGGTTCCCTCAAAACGTATGTGCTCGTAGATTTCATCCGATACCACCAAAATCCCTGGATGCCGACGCAACACTTCGGCCCAGGCGCCCAATTCCTCAGCATGGTACGCAGCCCCGCTGGGATTGCATGGGGACGAATACAAAAGCAATCGGGTTTTGGGGGTGATGGCTGCCTCCAATTGTTCGGGCAGGACTTTGTAACCGTTGGCGGGGCTGCCCACCACGACCACGGCTTTGGCTTCGGCCATTTGAATCATCCCGGCATAACTGACCCAGTAAGGTGCAGGCAACAAAACCTCATCCCCCGGATTCAGCACGGATAACAAGATATTAATCAAACTCTGTTTGGCACCTGTACTAAAGACCACTTGGGCCGGGCCTACATTCCAGCCCAATTCATGGCTCATTTTGTGACAAACGGCCTGCCTCAAATCAGCGTAACCGGCCACCGGGGTGTAATGCGAATAGTTATCCTCAACGGCACGGCAGGCAGCGGCCTTGATATGGTCCGGGGTGTCAAAATCCGGCTCACCCAAACTTAGGTTGATGATTTCGATTCCTTGTTCGGCCAAGGCCCGGCTGCGTGCTGCCATGGCCAGGGTTTGGGATTCTTCCAATTCCAGGACTCTCTTGGAGGTCCAGAAAGGTTCTTTGGTCATAGCCCTAAAGATAAGCCCTCAAAAGTTGATTGGTCTGCGAAAAATGCCGACACTGCACAAATCCACGGTAGGCCGACAAAGGGGAAGGATGCACCGTTTCCAAGCAATGAACGGCAGGGTTGCGATGTTTTTGGGCTTCTTTGCCCCATAACAACCAAACCATGGGTTTTCCGGATTTCGCCAAACCTTCCAATACTTTGGCCGTCCAAAGCCCCCAACCCCAATCCCGATGCGAACCCGGAGAACCCGCGCGCACGGTCAGCGTTTCGTTGAGCAGGAGCACTCCTTGTTCGGCCCAATTTTCCAGATCGGGGATGCGGCCCAAGGGGTCGCGCTGCTCCAACCAACGGATGGGCTCCTCCATCAGCTCCGCTTGGCCCTCGTTGATGCAAGCCTTTTGATCCCATTGCAGGGCTTTGGCGATGTTGATCAGGGAGGGTGGCGATGGGGCATCGTGCGGTACTGCAAAGCTCAATCCGGTGGCCAGGCCTGCCCCAGGGTAGGGGTCCTGACCCATCAAGACGACCCGGACCCCTTCCGGGGGCAAGACTTCCAGGGCCCGAAACAGATGGGTGGTTTTGGGATAAACGACCTCGTTTCGTTCAAGGGCCAAACGTAGGTTATTGAGAGGATCAGCCAAAGCCTCTAGAGCTCCGCATTCTTCCAAAAAAGCGCTCCATGCCGTGGGAGTCAAGGGTTCCTCCATCAAGCGTGGGTTTGTCATCCCCAAGAAGGTTCGTTAGTAAGGAGCAGGTCCTTCATCCATCTCGTTCAAGCGGGATGGAAAGGTTCGATCCAAACCCTTGAAAGGGCTGTTGGGCTCGTTGGGATCCCGGCGATCGCCTGCAAAATCTGCAGCGCCTCCCGGCCCTCCTGGATTCACAAAGCGGGCGTATTTGGCCTGGAATCTCAAATTAATTTCCCCGGTTTGACCGTTCCTGTGTTTTGCGACGATGATTTGGGCCTGGTCCGGATACCCCTCGCCTTCCATATTGTAATATTCGGGACGGTAAATAAACATGACCATATCCGCGTCTTGTTCGATGGCGCCTGATTCTCGGAGGTCCGATAACATCGGTTTTTTGTTGCCGCCTCTGACTTCAACCTGACGGCTTAACTGACTCAACGCAATGACGGGGACTTCCAGTTCTTTGGCCAGGGCTTTGAGTCCCCGGGAAATCGAGGCAATCACTTGTTCACGATTCATGCCCGATGCATCGTTGGATCCTCCACCCATCAATTGCAGGTAATCGATAACAATGAGTTGAATATCGTGTTTGGATTTGAGTCTTCGGCACTTGGCCCTTAATTCAAAAAGGGTGAGTTGGGGGGTATCGTCAATGTAGAGGGGGGCTCTGGTGAGGCTGTCGGTGCGACTGGTCAATTGAATCCATTCGTGCTGAGCCAGTTTGCCTTTTTTGAGTTTTTCGCCTTCTATTTCGGTTTCAGAAGACAAAAGGCGATTAATCAATTCAATCCCCGACATTTCGAGCGAAAAAAACGCCACACCTTTTTGGAAATCGACCGAGGCATTGCGAGCCAAACTCAGTACAAAAGCGGTTTTACCCATACCAGGTCTCGCCGCGATAATGTTCAGGCTTCCCCTCTGCCAGCCAGAGGTCAATCGATCCAATTCGGTGAATCCGGAGGGGATTCCAGATAAGCCATCCGCCTGTTGAGAAACAGCCTGGATTTGTTTGAATGCTTTTTGGACCAAATCGTGAATTCCGTCACCATTGCGTCTTATGTTACGATCGGCAATTCCAAAGAGTTTGGTTTCGCATCGATCCAGCAATTCAAAGACATCCGTGGTATCGTCGAAGGCTTCGGTGGACATATCCCCGGAGAGGTGAATCAGCTCGCGCAGGATGTATTTCTCAAGGAGAATGCGAGCATGGTAATCAATGTTGGCAGAGGAGCTGACTCGGTTGGTTAAATCAGCAATGTAATAGGCGCCCCCCACTTCTTCCAATCGCCCCATGGACTTGAGTTCTTGGGTGACCGTTAACAGATCCACCGGTTCGGATTTTTCGAAAAGAAGCCGAACGGCCTCAAAAACCCATCGATTTTTCTCCACATAGAACACATCGGGATGCAGAAGATCGATGACCTGGGACAGGGCTTCTTTTTCGAGCATCAGGGCCCCCAGGACCGCCTGCTCCACTTCAAGGGCCTGCGGGGGTAATTTGCCGGACAGGCCTGGCATGGTGAGGGGCGCGCTGCGGCCCACGCCGCGCTTTTTCAGCAAAGTATTGGTGGGTTCCATATCACAAACTTAGGCTCTTGTCGGCTGCTCTTTTTTGTTATGGGTTTTTTCTTTTCCTCATTTTACGGGGAGTCTGGTTGGCTTGGTGCATAAGCCTAGATTTTGGGTGGATAAGTGGGTTTTTTCGGTGGATAAGGTCAAGCTCTTCTCATATTTGCAGGACAAGGGAGGTATTTTCATGTCATCAATCTGTTTTGAGCTGGATCCGGCGGAGGCGTACGGGGTTTCGGATTTGGAAGGCTACCTGCGGGATCGCTTTTCGAGCCTCCCAGCGGGCGATATGACGATACTTCGAAGGAGTTTGGATGCCAGGGGCCCTCGACCCATGGTCACCGTTCGGGTCGCCGATTCCAGGTCCTCGGAGGCCATTGCGGCATCAGGCCAACCCTATGAACCCCTGCCATTGGCCGAAAATGCCCCTGAGCTTCACATCATTGGTGCGGGACCCGCAGGTTTGTTTGCCGCTTTGCGCTGCCTTGAACGAGGTTGGCGTCCGGTGGTTTGGGAAAGAGGTTGTTCGGTGCGTGAACGACGTCGGGATGTGGCTCTGCTTAGCCGGGAGGGTCGTCTCAACCCTGAATCTAATTATTGTTATGGAGAAGGAGGAGCGGGCACCTTTAGTGATGGAAAATTATACACCCGCTCCACCAAGAGGGGGGATCTTGCCTCGGTTCTCCGCCTTTTGGTGACCTTGGGAGCCCCTCCTCACATTATGTACGACGCTCATCCTCATATTGGTACGAACAAATTGCCTGCCTTGATTGAACAGGCAAGGCAGACGATCATCGCCTTTGGGGGGCAGATTCATTTTAACCGTCGTGTGGTTGAATTGGAACGGGAACTGGGCGTCGTTCGGGTCTTGGTGTTGGAGGGCGGGGAGCGCATCCCTGTCCAAACGGTGATGCTTTGCACAGGGCACAGCGCCCGCGATGTTTTTGAGATGTTGCAGCGGGCTGGCTTAGAAATTCAGGCCAAACCCCTCGCCATGGGCGTCCGCGTTGAACATCCCCAGGCGTGGATTAACCGTTGGAGGTACCGGCGTGAAAGTTCATTCACCGAGGGCTGGCCCCCGGCAGCGTACGCCGTGGTGGAGCAGGTGGGCGGTAGGGGTGTTTATTCCTTCTGCATGTGTCCTGGTGGGATCATGGCGCCTTGTTCGACCACTTTGGACCAGGTAGTGACCAATGGTTGGTCCCCCAGCAAGCGCAACAATCGCACCGCCAACGCAGGATGGGTGACCGAAATTAATCTTCAGGATATCCCCAAGGCTCGCAGCAACGATCCTTTGGCCTTGCTTCGCTTTCAGGAACAAATCGAAAGGGAGGCCATGGCCATGGGGGGCGGAAATCAATGGGCCCCAGCCCAAAACCTAGCTGATTTTGTGCAAGGGAGAATGAGCTCTGACTTGGGGCCTTGTTCGTACAGACCAGGCACCCAATCCGCTCCCTTGAACCTCCTTTATCCACCCGAAATTCAGGCCAGGCTTGCGGGCGGTCTAAGGCAATGGGCCAAAAAATGGCATCGTTTGCTCGACGAGGGGGCTGTTGTGGCCGGGCCAGAGTCCAGGACTTCGTCACCGGTCCGCATACCGCGCGATCCTGTGGCCCTTCATCACCCCCATTGTTCCAATCTGTACCCAGTAGGGGAGGGGGCGGGTTATGCCGGTGGCATTATGAGTGCCATCTTGGACGCTCGGCGAAGTGTTGATGCCCTTTCGGCCCCTTTCCCCACGATCTAGCATCTGCGGTGATTCGCGTTTTCCCCTTTAAAGCCTCCCACTATGAATGTTTTGGTCCTTGGTGCATCGTCCAACCCTGAGCGTTATGCCTACCGCGCTGCCCTGCAATTGAGGCAAAAGGGACATGTATGTTATTTGTTGGGCCAGCGGCCCGGGGAGGTTGATGGCATGCCTATTCATACGCAGTGGCCATCGGAGGGCGTTTTTCGGCCCGATACCGTAACCCTTTATCTGGGACCCGCTGCCCAAGCTGCCTGGCGGGAGACCTTGTTGTCCAAGGATTATCGAAGGATCCTATTCAATCCAGGCACCGAAAACCCGGATTTAGAACAGGCCCTGCGTGTCAAAGGCAAAGAATGCCAACAGGCCTGCACGCTGGTTCTTTTGGCCACCCATTCCTTTTAGTTTTCCACAAAAGACGCATCCGTAGGCTTGTTAAGCCTTCATGAACTACCTTTGTCGTCCCGATAAAAATCGAGGTGGTGAGGTAAGTCCTTGAATAACAGCCCCTCGAAATTTATCCAAAAAAAATCCCTTTTAAAAGGTCGCAAAAGGGATTTTCAGGTTTTACCTTTGCGTCCGCTTTGCCCGGAAGCTGTTCGGGCATCGTTCTTTGACATACTGAATACCAAAGTAAGGAATGCGTCCGTCTGTGAGGATGACGTGCTTCCCCCAAGATTCACACAAAGACAAATAATTAATTTTTTTTTACATACTATGGAGAGTTTGATCCTGGCTCAGGATGAACGCTAGCGGCAGGCCTAATACATGCAAGTCGAACGGCAGTAGAACCAGCAATGGTTCTGCGAGAGTGGCGAACGGGTGCGTAACGCGTATGCAACCTACCTCCAACTGGGGAATAGCCCTGGGAAACCGGGATTAATACCGCATAAGATGGTAGAACCGCATGGTTCAGCCATTAAAGTTTTGCGGTTGGAGATGGGCATGCGTGCCATTAGCTAGTTGGCGGGGTAATAGCCCACCAAGGCGACGATGGCTAGGGGTTCTGAGAGGATGATCCCCCACACTGGTACTGAGATACGGACCAGACTCCTACGGGAGGCAGCAGTAGGGAATATTGGTCAATGGACGAAAGTCTGAACCAGCCATGCCGCGTGCAGGATGAAGGCGCTCTGCGTTGTAAACTGCTTTTGTACGGGAAGAATATTCCGTTTGCGAACGGATTTGACGGTACCGTAAGAATAAGGATCGGCTAACTACGTGCCAGCAGCCGCGGTAATACGTAGGATCCAAGCGTTGTCCGGATTTATTGGGTTTAAAGGGTGCGCAGGCGGCCTGATAAGTCAGTGGTGAAAGCCCGTTGCTTAACAACGGAATTGCCATTGATACTGTCGGGCTTGAGTACAGTTGAGGTTGGCGGAATGTATCATGTAGCGGTGAAATGCTTAGATATGATACAGAACACCGATTGCGAAGGCAGCTGACTAAGCTGTTACTGACGCTCAGGCACGAAAGCGTGGGGATCAAACAGGATTAGATACCCTGGTAGTCCACGCTGTAAACGTTGATAACTCGATGTTGGCGATATACAGTCAGCGTCCAAGCGAAAGCGTTAAGTTATCCACCTGGGGAGTACGCCGGCAACGGTGAAACTCAAAGGAATTGACGGGGGCCCGCACAAGCGGTGGAGCATGTGGTTTAATTCGATGATACGCGAGGAACCTTACCTGGGCTTAAATGGGATCGGACAGTTGCAGAAATGTGATCTCCCTTCGGGGCCGATTTCAAGGTGCTGCATGGCTGTCGTCAGCTCGTGCCGTGAGGTGTTGGGTTAAGTCCCGCAACGAGCGCAACCCCTATCTTTAGTTGCCAGCACGTAATGGTGGGGACTCTAGAGAGACTGCCTGCGCAAGCAGAGAGGAAGGTGGGGATGACGTCAAGTCATCATGGCCCTTACGCCCAGGGCTACACACGTGCTACAATGGCCGGTACAGAGGGCTGCTACACAGCAATGTGATGCGAATCTCCAAAGCCGGTCTCAGTTCGGATTGAGGTCTGCAACTCGACCTCATGAAGTTGGAATCGCTAGTAATCGCGTATCAGCAATGACGCGGTGAATACGTTCCCGGGCCTTGTACACACCGCCCGTCAAGCCATGGAAGTTGGGGGTGCCTGAAGACAGTAGCCGCAAGGAGCTGTTTAGGGCAAAACCGATAACTGGGGCTAAGTCGTAACAAGGTAGCCGTACCGGAAGGTGTGGCTGGAACACCTCCTTTCTGGAGTGAATTGTTATTAAGGGCAGCAGTCGCCAATCGGCGGCGTATTTCTTACGGTATTCAGTTTTTTTAACACCCTAAGCTTCCAATGGGGAAGCGTTGTTGTTCATTTGACAGCAGTGTCCGGTTCGAATCCGGTTAGGATGTCGGTCATTCTGCTCGTGAGAGTCGAATTGATTCGTTCTTTGACATCATGAAAAAGAGAGAATTAAGAGCAATGATAGCAAAATCATACATTCATTAACAAAAAGTTACTAAGGGCGTATGGAGGATGCCTTGGCTCTCGGAGGCGATGAAGGACGTGTCCAGCTGCGATAAGCTGCGTGGAGCCGCTGAAAGGCTTTGATGCGCAGATTTCCGAATGGGGAAACCCATCCCGTTGAAGACGGGATATTCAATTGAAAGCAAACGCGCCGAACTGAAACATCTAAGTAAGCGCAGGAAAAGATAACAATAGTTATTACGCAAGTAGTGGCGAGCGAACGCGTATCAGCCCAAACCTGTTCGGTTACGGCCGGGCAGGGGTTGTAGGACCTGTATAAAGACAATTAACTGAACTGGAACTGTTTGGAAAAACGGGACATAGAGGGTGATATCCCCGTACAGGTAAGGAAAATTGTCCGACGGGTATCCTGAGTACCACGGGACCGGAGAAATCCTGTGGGAATCCGCCAGCACCATCTGGCAAGGCTAAATACTACCGAGAGACCGATAGCGAACTAGTACCGTGAGGGAAAGGTGAAAAGTACTCCAAGAAGGAGGGTGAAATAGAACCTGAAACCATACGCTTACAAGCGGTCGGAGCCCTTTCGTGGGGTGACGGCGTGCCTTTTGCATAATGAGCCTACGAGTTGCTCCTCACTGGCAAGGTTAAGTCCGTTGACGGACGCAGCCGAAGCGAAAGCGAGTCTGAATAGGGCGTATAGTCAGTGGGGGCAGACGCGAAACTTTGTGATCTACCCTTGACCAGGCTGAACGTTTGGTAAAACAAACCGGAGGGCCGAACCGATAGACGTTGAAAAGTCTCCGGATGAGTTGAGGGTGGGGGTGAAAGGCCAATCAAACTGAGAGATAGCTCGTACTCCCCGAAATGTTTTTAGGAACAGCCTAGAGGTTGAGTGTCATAGAGGTAGAGCTACCGATAGGGCTAGGGGGCTTCACCGCCTACCAAACCCTGACGAACTCCGAATGCTACTGACATATACTCTGGAGTGAGCCCTTGGGTGCTAAGGTCCGAGGGCGAGAGGGGAACAACCCAGACCAACAGCTAAGGTCCCAAAATCGTGATTAAGTTGATCTAACGAGGTCCAATTGCATAGACAGCTAGGATGTTTGCTTGGAAGCAGCAATTCATTTAAAGAGTGCGTAACAGCTCACTAGTCGAGCGATAGGGCATGGATAATAAACGGGCATCAAATCACGTACCGAAGCTTTGGATTCCGTAAGGAGTGGTAGGGGAGCATTCTGGTCGCACCGAAGGTGTGCTGTGAGGCATGCTGGAGCGTCCAGAAAAGAAAATGTAGGCATGAGTAACGATAATGAATGCGAGAAACATTCACGCCGTAAGACTAAGGTTTCCTGCGCCATGTTAATCAGAGCAGGGTTAGTCGGGGCCTAAGGCGAACCCGAAGGGGATAGTCGATGGACAACTGGTTAATATTCCAGTACTGGCTTGTGTTGCGATGGAGGGACGGAGTAGTGAAAGCGCCGCCTACTGACGAAATAGTAGGTTGAAGGATAAAGCTATAGGCTGGGTTGGTAAATCCGCCCGGACTGGCGAAATCCGATAGTACCTCAAGGTTTCGGCCGAGGGGATAGTGCGTGTAATCAGACTTCCAAGAAAAACTTCTAAGCTTCAGACACAAGGCACCCGTACCGTAAACCGACACAGGTGGTCGAGGAGAGAATCCTAAGGCGCTCGAGTGATTCACGGCTAAGGAACTAGGCAAAATAACCCTGTAACTTCGGGAGAAGGGGTTCCCACGCAAGTGGGACGCAGTGAAAAGGCCCAGGCGACTGTTTAACAAAAACACATGGCTATGCAAAATCGAAAGATGCAGTATATGGCCTGACACCTGCCCGGTGCCGGAAGGTTAAGAGGGGATGTCATCGCAAGAGAAGCATTGAATCGAAGCCCCGGTAAACGGCGGCCGTAACTATAACGGTCCTAAGGTAGCGAAATTCCTTGTCGGGTAAGTTCCGACCTGCACGAATGGTGTAACGATCTGGGCACTGTCTCAGCCGTGAGCTCGGTGAAATTGAAGTCTCGGTGAAGATGCCGAGTACCCGCAACGGGACGGAAAGACCCCGTGAACCTTCACTACAGCTTTACATTGACTTTGGGTAAATAATGTGTAGGATAGGTGGGAGGCTGTGAACCGGCGTCGCTAGGCGTCGGGGAGCCATTGTTGAAATACCACCCTTTATTTATTTGGAGTCTAACTCTGCGTATGCAGAGGACAGTGTATGGTGGGTAGTTTGACTGGGGTGGTCGCCTCCAAAAGAGTAACGGAGGCTTCCAAAGGTTCCCTCAGCACGATTGGTAACCGTGCGTAGCGTGTAATAGCATAAGGGAGCTTGACTGTGAGACCGACGGGTCGATCAGGTACGAAAGTAGGGTATAGTGATCCGGTGGTTCTGAATGGAAGGGCCATCGCTCAAAGGATAAAAGGTACTCCGGGGATAACAGGCTGATCTCCCCCAAGAGCTCATATCGACGGGGAGGTTTGGCACCTCGATGTCGGCTCGTCACATCCTGGGGCTGGAGAAGGTCCCAAGGGTTCGGCTGTTCGCCGATTAAAGTGGCACGCGAGCTGGGTTCAGAACGTCGCGAGACAGTTCGGTCCCTATCTGTTGTGGGCGTAGGAAGATTGAGAGGATCTGTCATTAGTACGAGAGGACCGTGATGGACAAGCCTCTGGTGTACCTGTTGTGGTGTCAGCTGCAGCGCAGGGTAGCTACGCTTGGAAGAGATAAGCGCTGAAAGCATCTAAGTGCGAAACTCGCCTCAAGATGAGTCTTCCATGAGAGTCCCTGTAGACGACGGGGTTGATAGGCTGTAGGTGTAAGGTCTGAGAGGATTTTAGCCAAGCAGTACTAATTGCTCGATACTTTTAGAATGGATTGTGTGATGATTCTATCGTTGTTCTTGTTTTCTTTTTTTCATATGTCAGGGTTATACGCCTGACGCCTCGGCGTCAAGCGAACAACTAACCAATGGTGATTATAGCGTGGGTGCACACCTCTTCCCTTACCGAACAGAGTCGTTAAGCCCTACTGCGCTGATGGTACTGCAGTAAAATGTGGGAGAGTAAGTCGTTGCCAGACTGGTTCAAAAGCCCCGGCCCTAAAAGGTCGGGGTTTTTTGTTTTATACCATTGGCTCCCACCGGGCGGTGGTGGCCAACCGAAGGTGGATACTATTTAGTTGTTTGGTAGGTAAGCCACCAATCCCGAAGGTATTTTGGGTTCGAAGGAGGTGGATTTGGGGGGCATAATTTCACCCCGGTCTGCTGTGCGGAACACTTCCTCGGGGGATGGTGCACGTGGTACCAAGATGAATTCGGTTTGTGCTTGGCATAAGACGCTACGAAAGGCATCCAGCGGAATGTTCATGCTTCCAAAATCCAAACGGGCATCGGTTCCTGGATCTCTGATCCCGCAAATGGGTCCAAGAACTTGTTCCTGAAGCCATTGCACATCAGGAATCTGAAGGTCCACCGGGTTCAAGGGTTGCAGGATCCAACAAGCCTCGCGATGGACCAACAGAAAATGGCCTGCGGGGAGGTATTGATAAAACATTTGTTCCAGGGAACAGGGTTTTAGCCGAAATAGAGATTTGAGTTGGTCGAGGATATCCCAAAATGGCAGCGGACTTTGATCGTTGAGAATACGCCTATAAAAAGGATAAACCTTCAAATCACGGTCCGACACCAAAACCGATAACATCGGTCGAATTCCGTCTTGAATATCTAATTTTTGGCAGGCACCTGCTCGATGATGGCCATCGGCTATGTAAAGCGATGGTAATTTTTGGACGCATTGAAGAAGGTTTTGAATCAACGCAGGGTTCTGGATAGGCCAGAGATCGATGCGGGCCCCGTCCTTCATAACATATTGATGGTTATTGGTTTGTGACCAAATGTTTGTCAAGGCATGGCTCAGATCGGCATTGGATCGGTACGATAAATACACCGGAGTCCACTGGCAATGCAGCATGTTTTGCCATCGTTGAATGTCAAGAGCCCGGTCTAGACGGATGTTTTCATGGGGGAGGATGGTGGTGCCGACTTCGGTCGCATCGCAGAGCCCAATTATACCACGCTGGGTATGTCCCCGAAATTGGCATTGATACCCAACCAAAAGGGGTTGTTCCGGTTTATGGGCCCAGATCCCTTCTGCTAACATTTGTTGAAATGCTTGCAAGGCTTCTTGGGTCACCGCTTCGGCCGTCAAAGGATCCGATCCTTTGTGGGGGTTCAGAGGTGACTGTACCCTTTGAATGAGGGTTTCACAGGCCTCTCCAAAATTCTTTGGAAACCGAGCCTCAAAAGGAAAAAAGGCGGGCATGCTTTAGCCCATTGGAAAATGCTCCAAAATGCGTTGGGCCATTTCGAGGCCGATTCTCTCTTGGGCTTCCAGTGTGGAAGCGCCGGTATGGGGTGTTGAACTGATGGAGGGATGCCCCAAAACATCCGGTCGTACGTCGGGTTCTTTCTCAAATACATCCAATCCAGCATAGCGGATATGGCCTATGTTGAGGGAATCCAAGAGAGCGTTTTCATCAATCAGTCCACCTCGAGAAGCGTTTATGATGCAGGCCCCTGCGGGCATGGCGGCCAACTCAGCGGCACCTATCAGTGCTTGTTTCAGGCCTGGGACATGGAGGCTGAGGTAGTGGCATCGAGGGAGCATATCTTCCAGGTTGCTGATTTCTACGCCGTGTTTGGACTGCATCTCTTGGCCCAAGGCGGGTTCTTTTTGGAAAAGGACATCGTGAACCAGAATTTTCATTCGAAAACCATGGGCAATGCGGGCTACCTCTTGGCCAATGCGACCAAAACCAACCAACCCCAGGGTTTTGCCAAAGAGTTCGGTACCTCCTGCGTACGACGATTTGAGTTGGTTGAATTCCTGTGCCCCCCGAGTTGGCATTTCGCGGTGCGCATGATGCAGGAATCGGCATAGACTCAGCATATGAGCAAAGACTAATTCAGCCACGGCAATCGACGAAGCAGCGGGGGTGTTCAGTACGACGATACCGCGAGAGCGGGCGTTTTCTACATCGATATTATCCATTCCAACACCGGCCCTGGCCACCAATCGAAGATTGGGACAAGCGTCCAGAAGTTCGGATCGAACCTTGGTGGCGGAGCGAACGATCAAAGCATCGTAAGCGGGAAGGCGTGCGGCCAATTCCTGCTGAGGGATTTTGTTGGTATCCACCGTATGCCCGGCTTCTTCCAAGATTTTTTTGCCGGCTTCGTCGATTCCGTCGTTGGCCAATATTTTCATGTTTCTAGAGGGGGATGGTTCGGGTTAGGGGATGAGGGGGAGGTTCAGGATATGGAATCAGGAGGCGCGTTGATTTTCAAGTGTTTGCATCACGTCGACCAGGACCTGAACAGATTCGATAGGCATGGCGTTGTAAATACTGGCGCGGTACCCACCCACCGAACGATGGCCTTTGAGCCCCGAAATCCCGGCCTCCCGAAGTAAACCTTCGAATACTGCTTCGAGCGATGTTTCGTTGAGAACGAAGGTCGCATTCATGAGGGAACCAGAACCATCGGTGACCGTTGGTCTAAAAAGCGAGTTTCGGTTGATTTCATTGTACAAAAGATCGGCTTTGGCGCGGTTCTGTTTTTCCATAGCGATTAGTCCGCCCTGGGCTTCGATCCATTGCAGGGTAAGCATACTGACATAGACCGCAAAGACCGGAGGGGTATTGTACATGCTTTGGCCTTTGATATGAACCCCGTAGTCCAACATGGCGTTGAGCCTGCGACCGCTGTGTCCAACCAAGTCTTTGCGGATGATGACCAAGGTGGTACCGGCCGGCCCCATATTTTTTTGGGCGCCTGCGTAGATCAATCCCATGGAAGCGGCTGGAACTGGTCGGCTAAAGATGTCCGAGGACATATCGCAAACGACCGGTACCGGGCTATCCGGGAAGGACTGCATTTGGGTGCCGTAAATGGTATTATTGGAGGTGATGTGCAGGTAATCGACATCTTTGGGGATGGTGTAGCCCGTCGGTATGTAGGAAAAATTCTTGTCTTCGGAGCTGGCAATAACCTGGACCTCCCCTAGTTTTTGGGCATCCTCAATGGCTTTGGTGGCCCATGTCCCTGTATTAACATAAGCGGCCTTCCCATCTGGCCTCAGGAGGTTCATGGGGACCATGGCGAATTGGAGGGAGGCGCCTCCTTGCAAATAGAGGACCTCATAGTCATCCCCCAACCCCAGCAGCCTTTTGACGGCCGATCTCGCTTCGTGCATCACGCCTTCGAAATCTTTGTCTCGATGGGAGACCTCGATGAGAGAAAGGCCTGTCCCGTTAAAATCCAACAGGGCGGCAGAGGCTTGTTCAAGGACCGTGCGGGGAAGAATGGCGGGCCCGGCGCTAAAATTGTGAATTTTCATGGAGGAATTCAAGGGTTTTATGTTGAACCGTGAAGCCCTCAAAGTTACTTGACTATTTTTGACACCGTATGAACCAAGGGCTATTCTTGTCCCTGCAGGAGCGAGGGCTGGTGCAGGATTTTGTTCCGGGGCTGGATGCCCTGTTGGAGCGCGAAAAGGTCGCTGTGTACGCGGGTTTTGACCCGACAGCCGATTCTTTGCATATTGGCAACCTGGTACCTATCATGTTGCTGGTGCACTTTCAAAGGGCTGGACATCGTCCCATCGCGTTGGTGGGAGGGGCCACCGGTCGGGTGGGCGATCCAACGGGGCGCAGCGCCGAGCGGAACGTGCTGAGCCGTGAACAAATGGAGCATCACCTGGCCTGTCAGCAGGTGCAGCTGAAGCGGTTCTTGGATTTTGATCCGGCATCACCAGCCGCCGCACGCCTGGTCAACAACGAAGAGTGGTTCGGGCCTTGGAGCTTTTTGGACTTTATCGCCGATGTGGGACGACATATCCCGATTAATTATATGTTGGCCAAGGATTCGGTCAAATTGCGTTTGGAAAATGGCATGTCCTTCATGGAGTTTTGCTACCAATTGATTCAGGGCTATGATTTTGTTCATCTGCATCGGCATTACGGTTGCAAGGTGCAGGTGGGTGGCTCCGATCAGTGGGGAAATATCACAACGGGGACCGAATTAATTCGGCGCATGGATGGGAGCGAGGCCTGGGCCCTGACCGCCCCTCTGACCAAAAAATCAGACGGGTCCAAATTTGGGAAATCCGAAGGGGGCAATATCTGGCTGGATCCTCAAAAAACCAGCCCTTACCGCTTTTATCAATTTTGGTTCAACGTCAGCGACGACGAGGCTCGTCGTTACTTGCCCGTCTATACGTTGTTATCGATGCAGGAAATCGCTGAAGCGGTTTCGGTCCACGACCAAGCTCCCCACCAGCGTCATGCGCAGCGCTTGCTAGCCGATGATGTAACCCGCCGGGTGCACGGTGAGCAAGCCCTAGCCCAGGCCAGGGCGGCTTCGGATTTGTTGTTTGGTAAGGTTTCCAGGGATCAAATGATGAGTCTGGACCATGAGGTTCTCATGCAGGCGCTGGAGGGCGTTCCCGTTCACCAGGTTTCGAAGTCCCTACTTGCAGAGGGTTGCGAATGGGTTCCCTTGCTTAGCGACCATTCCGGGATTTTCGGGTCTCGTTCGGAGGCTCGAAAAATGATCGAGGGCGGGGGCCTTAGCCTCAACCGCGAAAAGTGCAGCGATGTCTTGGCCAGGGCTTCTACCGAGGATTTATTTGCCGGTCGATTGGTTTTGGTCCAGAAGGGCAAGAAAAATTTTCATCTCTTGGTTTTTGAAAATTGAAAGTAAAAGGATGAAATCAAATCGTATTTCAGCCCAGAACGGATGGATTCATAGCCGCCTTGGCTGGGCGATCACGATCTGCTGGCTAACCATTTGGGGCTTTTCTGCAAATGCGAATGCGGGGAAGCCGAACAAGGTGAAGCCGAAGGTCATGGAGGATACCCAAGCGGAGGATACCCCAATGGCCCGTTGTTACGGTAACATGGTGCGAGTGGACCCTCCTTGCTGGTGGGTTGGAATGGAGGATACAACCCTGCAGCTCTTGGTCTATACCGATTCGGAAGGGGCCGGGTCGTGGCGAATTGCACCCCCAACGCAAGGTCTGCAACTGCAGTCGGTACGACCTGCGGGGCCCGGCAAACGCGAATACCTCTGGTTGGATTTGGTGATGCAGCCAGATTTTGAACCACAGACCGTTGAATTTCAGCGACTTCAGCCGGGATCGAATCAGTGGAAAACGGTTTTGCGTTACCCCTTTGGGCGAAAATCGGACGCCAATGCCATCGCGCCTTCCTTAAAGGGGGCTGGTTGGAGCGCTGCGGATTTGGTTTATTTGGTGATGCCGGATCGTTTTGCGAACGGGGATACCAGCAACGATCGTATTCCCGGAATGCGGGAGCAGCAGGTGGATCGGCGCGTTGATCAGGCCCGGCACGGGGGGGATTTGAAAGGGTTGCTCCAAAACTTGGATTATATCCAGAGTCTGGGTGTCACGGCCTTGTGGCTGAATCCGGTGCTTGAAAATGATTTGCCCAAGGAGTCGTATCACGGTTATGCTTCGACGGATCTCTACCGGGTGGATCCTCGTTTGGGTACCAATGCTTTGTACAAAGAATTGGTCTCCAAATGCGCCCAGCGAGGCCTCAAGGTCATCATGGATATCGTTCACAATCATTGGGGAGGTACGCATCCTTTGTTGGCCCAACCTGTGGACAGCGGGTGGGTGCATCGTTGGCCCTCCTTTACCCGTTCCAATTACCGAGCCATCACCCAGATGGATCCGTATGCCCAGGATCAGGATAGAGCCCTGATGCGTCGAGGGTGGTTTGATCACCCCATGCCCGATTTGGACCAAACCAACGAGGATCTGCAACGGTACATGATTCAAAACAACCTGTGGTGGATTGAATATGCGGGTTTGGCGGGGTATCGAATCGATACCTATGCCTATCCGGATACCCGCTTTATGCGTCGTTGGACAGCGGCCATGCAACGGGAATACCCTCGCCTGGGCTTGGTGGGCGAAGTGTGGGTGCACAGCGTGCCTGAATCGGCGTATTGGACCGAGGACTGTCCGCTCTTTCGCGAGCCCGATTCGGTTAGGTTGGCGGGCCCAGGTTTGGCCTCGGTCACTGATTTTCCGGTCCGCATCGCTTTGGTTGAAGGACTCAACGAAAAAATGGATTGGGATCGTGGACTCCGCAAAATCTACACCACCTTGGCCCAGGATTTTCTTTACAAGGAGGCGGCCCGCAATCTTGTTTTCTTGGATAACCACGATGTTTCCAGGGCTTGGTCGGAATTCAGGGAGGATGCCTCCACGGCCCTCATGGCGTACAAGATGTTGTACACGCTTCGGGGTGTGCCCCAATTGTACTACGGGTCGGAGCTTTTGTTTGGGAATTTTTCCAGCCTGGGTGGAAGCAATGTTCGTCAGGACATGCCGGGTGGATGGTCGGGGGATCGCGCGTCGGTTTTTGAAAATCGGGGGCTTGATACCGCAACCGCCACTTTTTTGGCGGAAATCAAACAATTGGGCCAATGGCGCAAAGGCAGCGAGGCCGTTGCCAAGGGTCAATTTGAACATTATATCCCGGAGGATGAGGTCTATGTCTATGCGCGGACGGTTTCCAATAGTTCTGCATCGTCGGGAAGCCGTCATTTGCTGGTTTTGGTGAACGGTTCCGCGTCCCCCAAGCGGGTGACCCGCGAACGCTATGCCAAGCATTGGCCATTGGGCGTGGAAGTCCGCGAGCAACCCAGCGGCCTTCTTCGTAGGCTGGATTCCGAGATCACCCTGCCCCCCCGAACATGCACTCTCTTGGAGTGGTAAAAAAATATTTCAATCATGAACTCAAAATCCAACTCCACTCCTGCGCTCTTTGCACCCGGTGATCGGGCGCCTGTTGGTAACACTCTTCGTTGCAAAGGATGGGTCCAAGAGGCCGCCTTGCGAATGTTGTTAAACAATTTGGATCCCGATGTGGCGGAGCGACCCGATGATTTGATTGTTTACGGAGGACGGGGCAAAGCGGCCCGTAACCGCGAGGCCTTTGATCAAATTCAAAGGGCGCTGATGGATTTGAACGATAACGAAACCTTGCTTATCCAAAGCGGAAAACCGGTGGCTATTCTGCCAACCCATGTGGACGCCCCCCGGGTTTTGATTTCGAATTCCATGTTGGTGCCGAATTGGGCCAACTGGGAACATTTTGATGAATTGGAGCGGAAGGGGCTGATGATGTACGGGCAGATGACGGCCGGTTCTTGGATTTATATTGGTTCTCAGGGCATTGTGCAGGGGACCTACGAGACATTCCACGCGGTGGGTCGTCAGCATTTTGGGGGGACGCTTCGCGGCAAACTATGTGTTACGGCTGGATTGGGCGGCATGGGCGGGGCTCAGCCTTTGGCGATCACGATGGCCGAAGGGGTCTGCCTGGCGGCGGAAGTGGAGTCTTGGCGAGCGGCCAAACGTGTCGAAACTCGTTATTTGGATAAGGTATACGAAAATTTGGATGAGGGGATCGATGCGGCCTTGGAGGCCTGCCGTTTGGGAGAGGCTCTAAGCATCGGGGTGATTGCTACGGCCGTTGATATGTTGGAGCGGTTGAAGGAACGGGGCATCGTGCCGGATGTTCTGACGGACCAGACCTCGGCTCATGATCCGATGGTGGGCTACCTGCCGCAGGGTATGGGTTCCGATGAGGCGGCAGCGCTTCGTCTCTCGGATCCCCAACAATACCTAAAGCGTGCCTACGATGCGATGCGTCGGCATGTGGAGCTGATGGTTGATTTTCAACGCCAAGGATCCATCACCTTTGATTATGGCAACAACCTTCGTGGTCGCGCCTTGGAAGCCGGTTACAAGGAGGCTTTTGATTTTCCGGGCTTTGTGCCGGCCTACATCCGTCCACTTTTTTGCGAGGGCAAAGGGCCGTTTCGTTGGGTGGCACTTTCGGGGGATCCCAAGGATATTGAAGTAACCGACCAATTGTTGTTGGATATGTTTCCGGAGAATGCAGGACTTTGCCGCTGGTTGACCATGGCCCAAGAGCGGATTGCTTTCCAAGGGTTACCCGCCCGTATATGTTGGCTGGGTCAAGGGGAGCGCCAAAAGGCGGCCCTGGCCTTCAATGAATTGGTTCGGAGCGGCCAGGTTTCGGCCCCGATTGTGATCGGGCGGGACCATTTGGATACCGGTTCGGTAGCATCCCCCAACCGGGAAACCGAAGGGATGTTGGACGGTTCGGATGCCGTGGCCGATTGGCCGATTTTGAATGCTTTGGTCAATACTGCAGGAGGGGCCTCTTGGGTGAGCCTTCACCACGGCGGTGGGGTTGGCATGGGTTATTCCATTCATTCGGGCATGGTGATTGTGGCGGATGGAACCAGCGCGGCCGATGAACGTCTTCGCAGGGTTTTGCACAACGATCCAGGCACGGGGGTCATTCGCCACAGCGATGCCGGCTATGCCTTGGCCCACGAAACAGCGGTCCGTCATGGTTTGGACCTGGGCGAACGATTAGGTTAAATCGCTTCGAACGCGAGACGACTTGTTCAAGATTCCTTGCCAAACCGACTGCGCAGATCGATGAGTTCGGTCTGAAGGCGGGCCGAGATGCCGACCAAGGGCAGGCGAAGATGGTCTTCGCAAAGCCCCATGCTTTGAAGAATGAATTTGATGCCTGCAGGGCTTCCTTCTCGAAAAACAGCGGTCATCAAAGGTAGCATTTGGTAATGAAGCTGTCGGGCTTCGGCAGGTTCCCCGGCCAGGGCGTGGCGCACCATTTGCCCAAAGGTTTGGGGCCAGGCATTGCCAACCACCGAGACCACTCCCACCAATCCCAGGGATAACAAGGGCAAGGAAATTGCATCGTCGCCTGAATAAACCTTGAAATCAGCTGGTTTGGAGCGCATGATCTCCATGATTTGCATCCAATCGCCGGAGGCCTCTTTGGTCGCTACGATGTTTTTGAAATCATTGGCTAGGCGCAGCGTGGTTTCGGCCATCAGGGAACACCCCGTACGGGCAGGAACATTGTACAAGACGATGGGGTGGTCGGTGGCCAAAGCCAATTCCCGGTAATGGGCGTACAGCCCGTCCTGGGATGGGCGGTTGTAATACGGTGTTACGGAAAGGAGGGCGTCCACGCCCTTCAGGTCAAAAGAGGTGAGTTGTTCCAACAATTCTCGGGTGTCATTCCCTCCCATGCCGCACCACAAGGGTAAACGTCCGTCCAGGCCCTCTTTGACCAATTCCAAGACCTCCATCCGGTCTTCCTTGCTGAGGGTTGGGGTCTCGGCAGTGGTTCCCAGGGCAACGATGAATTCGACGCCGCCTTGGACGACATGGTCGATGATTCGTCGGAGGCCCTTGCGGTCGGGGCGACCTTTGGAATCAAAGGGGGTGACCAGGGCAATCCCGGTACCACGCGGCAAGACTTGTTCGTTCAAGGATGGGTTCATGATGAGGAGGGGCCGGAATTAAGGGGTAGGGAGGGGGTGTATGCTCTGCAATTTGCTCTGCTGTATGGTATGCAGGCCCAATCCGGCCAGGTGTTGAAGCAGTGAACGTAGACTGGGTTTTGCGCCAGCTAATTTGAGTCCCAATTCCAGGTTGTAGCGCGGGGAACTGCTTTGGCGGTTCACCCCAATTTTGGTGGGGGCGTTGGCGACCAAAACCAAGTATTCCAAGGGAGGATTGCTTGTGGAGCTCAGATTGATGCAGAGGTCAAAAGGCCGTGAACGGGCCAAGGATAAAATACGATCCGGAGGAAGCAAGGCATGGGTGAGCTCCTGGGCGTGGAAGCTATTGAGGTCGGTCTGGTTGTGGCGTACCAACCCCAAGGTTTGACAGAAGTAATCGGGTCTGCGATACTGGGCAATGAATTTGGCCAATTCCGCCTGCCAAGGATCCTTGCCATCGAAAATAACCAACCAAGCTCCTTGGGGCCCTAGTCGGGTTGATGGAGGCGCCAAGGGAATCGCCGGGGTGAATTGTTTGACTTTTTGTTCAAACAACCACTTGCGAATGAACATTGGGGGCCTAAACGGCCATTGCTCGGCGTCCCATACCATGGACGCAAATTACAAAGGAAGGGGGGACTTGCCCAGCAATTCGAGGATGAAGGCTTCGTTTACCACTTGAATCCCTAATTTTTGGGCCTTTTCGAGCTTGGAAGGACCTGCATCGCTGCCCGTAACGAGGTAGGTGAGTCGAGGACCCACCGATGAAACCACGGTGCCTCCGGCTTCTTCTAGGAGGACTTTGAGGGCTTCTCGTTCCATATTCGCAAACTTTCCGCTGACGACCAGGGTGCATCCAGCGAGGGGGCGGGGCGCGTTCGGGTCGTCGTTCCCCGGAGAAGAATTCGTCTGGGGGATGGACATGCAGAGCCCCATGGCCTGCAGTCGCTGCCACATCCTTTGGTTCAGGGGGTCGGCAAACCAAGCCAGGATTTGATCGGCCGATTTTTCGCCGATTTCATGAACTTCGATCAGCGATTCTTTGTCCGCCATCGAAAGTTTTTCCATGGAGCCAAAATGTCGGGCCAGTGTTTTGGAAGCGACTTCGCCAATTCCTCTCAAACCCAGTGCAAACAAAACCCTTTCAAAGGGGACGGCCTTGGAGGCCTGAATGGCTTCGAGGAGGCGTTGAATGCTTTTGTCGCCGGTTCGTTCCAGCGATGCAAGTCGGACGGCATCTAACTCGTAGAGATCGGCCGGGTCGGAAATCATTTTTTGTTGTAACAACTGAAGCAAGGTTTCGGTTCCCAAGTGCTCCAGGTTCATCGCCTTTCGAGCAACAAAGTGTTCCAGACGGCCCAGAACCTGGGGAGGGCAGAGCCGGTGGTTGGGGCAATAATGCAGGGCTTCGATGCAATCCAAGGGCGTTTCGCAATCGGGGCAAAACCGGGGAAATTGAACGGGAAGGCTACCTGCAGGACGCTGTTCGGGATGAACATCGGTGATTTTGGGGATGATATCCCCGCCTTTTTCAAGGCTCACCGTGTCGCCAAGATGGAGGTCCAAGCGGCGTATTTCGGCCTCGTTGTACAAGGAGGCTCTTTTGACCACCGTGCCGGCCACTTCGACCGGCTCAAGGCAGGCCACCGGGGTCACGGCCCCTGTTCGGCCCACCTGAAAAAGAACATCCAGCAGACGGGTCCGGACGCTTTGGGCAGGGTACTTGAAAGCGATGGCCCAGCGCGGTGATTTGGCGGTGTATCCCAATTCTTCGCGCTGGCCAAAGTCATCCACTTTGAGGACCACCCCGTCGATGTCAAAGGGGAGTTCTTGGCGTCGGCCTTGCCATTGGGATATAAAATCAAGGACGCCTTCAAAGGGAAGGGGCCCGGCTCGGTGCTCGCAGACCGGAAATCCCCAAGCCTGTAACAAGGCCATGCGTTGGTGATGGGTTTGGTTTTTTTGTAACAAGGGGCCTTCTCCGTCCAATTGATAACACCAAGCGGATAAACGACGGTGACGGACCACCGAACTATCCAATAATTTGAGGGTTCCGGAGGCTAGGTTCCGGGGATTGGCATAGGGTTCTTCGCCGGACAAGGCACGATCGTGGTTAATTCGGGTCAGGTAGGCCCGGGGTAGGTAAACCTCCCCTCGTATTTCCAAGGGATCGGTCGGCGCATCCGGACCCAGTCGTAGAGGCAGGGCTTCGATGGTCCGAACATTGGCCGTGACGTCATCCCCCTGGACGCCGTCACCGCGGGTCACCGCGTATTGCAAGATCCGATCTTGGTAATGCAGGGAAAGGGCGACCCCGTCAATTTTGAGTTCAACGGCGTAGAGGGGTTCGTAGCCCAGGCCTTTGATACATCGTTCATGAAAGGCCAAAATTTCGGCTTCGCTGTAGGTATTGCCCAGCGAAAGCATGGGCCTTCGGTGCTTGCGCTGTTCAAAGCCATCCAAAATTCCTCCACCAACTCGACGGGTTGGGGAATCGGGTTCGGCCCATTCAGGGAATCGGGCTTCCAATTCTTCCAACTCGCGAAGGAGGGCATCGAATTCTTGGTCGCTAATCAGCGGTTGATCCTGAATATAGTAAGCGCGGTTGTGTTCGTTGAGCTGGCGGACCAATTCCTGGATCCGGTGCTTCGATGCTTCGGAAGCCGAACGATCGATAGGGGTCACGACCAAAAAAAGGCAGGGAACTTAGGACTCGTGACCGTAGACGCCCATGGTGGCGAAACGCTCAATGCGTTTTTCGATCCGGGTGGAGGGGTCCAAGGCTTGGAGCTGCTTAAGATGTCGAAGGAGGGTCGCGCGCAGTGTTTTGGCCATGCCTTCCCGGTCGCGGTGCGCACCGCCCAGCGGTTCGGGAATAATTTCGTCGATGAGGCCGTGTTTTAGCATGGCCTCAGAGGTCAGTTGCAGGGCCTCGGCTGCTTTTTCTTTGTGGTCCCAGCTCCGCCAAAGAATGCTGCTGCACGATTCGGGCGAAATGACCGAGTACCAAGTATTCTCCAACATCAAAACCCGGTCGCCTACCCCTATGCCTATTGCACCTCCCGATGCACCTTCTCCAACAATCACCACAATGACGGGGACTTTGAGCTGGAACATTTCTCGGATGTTTTTGGCAATGGCTTCGGCCTGACCCCGCTCTTCGGCTTCAATACCCGGAAAGGCGCCCGGTGTATCCACCAGGGTTACAATGGGCTTGTTGAATTTTTCCGCCAATTTCATCAATCTCAATGCTTTACGGTACCCTTCGGGGTTGGCCATCCCAAAGTTCCTGTACTGCCGCATTTTGGTGTTGATGCCTTTTTGGTGACCGATGAACATGACCGACTGGCCTTCCAAATTTGCAAAACCCCCGACAATGGCCTTGTCGTCCCCGTAACACCGATCCCCATGCAATTCGACAAAATCGGTGGTCATGTGCTCCACATAAAAGAGGGTATAAGGTCGGTCGAGGTGCCTGGATAACTGAACTTTTTGCCAACCCGTCAATTGACTGTAGAGTTGTTTCTTGGTTTTTAGAATTTGGGTCTCCAAGGCACGGATAGGACCGCTCACATCGCTTTTGCCTTTGTCCTGGATTTGACGAAGTTTGGATAGTTCTTCCTCCAGTTCCTGGATGGGCTTTTCGAAATCCAGCCAGGCGGTTTCGGCTTTGGAAATGGCGATGGGAGGGGTGGCCATGCTTGGTGTTTTAGTGCTTGACAAATCGGATCAGGTTGCGCCCTAGGGGCCCACGGTATTCCAAAAGATAGAGGCCTGGGGGCAGGGTTTCGGTGAAATCCAAATCTTGGCGGCCCAGATGGGGCTGGCTAAGTTCCGATTGAAGGTAAACCTTGCCGTTGGAGCCAAGAACTCGGTAGTGGGCGGATTGATCGGATGCTGGAAATTCCAGGGTGAGGGAGCCCTTGGTTGGATTGGGATACAAGCGCAACGCTGGCCTTTGGTTGAGGTTTTCAACCGAACTGCGATCCAAAGAAACCCTCCAACGGGTGCTATCGGTCGACGTTATGAGGTTTTCGAAATACTCATTGACACCGGCATGGGTGCGGCGCAGATAGATGGCCGTGTCATTGGTTCGACTGTAAAAAATCCGCAGCATGGGTTGGAACAAGGAATCCCTTGCCAAACTTTGGGTCAGGTTTTGGGCCATGGCCACAATGCGCGGGCTGTTGTTAGCGAAGGTAAATTGCCAGAGCGGGGAACCCGGGGCCGACAAGGAGGTGACTTGCAGGGGGCGTATACCATGGATTTCGAAATCCAAAGCCGTTAAACGATGTTGCGGATTTCGGATGGCAATGTCCACGAAGCGTTGCACGGTATCGATTGCCAAGATTTTGGTGGTATGGGTTTGGGCTGATTGAAGACCACGAGGGAAACTGCAGGCCTGCCCCGTGTTATTGTTCATCAGGCAATTTCCAAGCAAGGCAGCATCCCACACATTGAGGGTGCTGTCGCCGCTGAGGTCGGCGCATTCGCTGTAAGGAAGGAGCTGTTGAACCAAGCCGGTCAGATAAAAAGGAACATCCACGCTGTTGCGAATCGAGTCTTGATTCATGTCCCCGCGTACGGCGCGTCCAGCGCAAATTCCGCGACAATCCCGGACCGCATTGCCGTAGGTAACGCCTTGACAATCAACATAAGGATTGCAGTTGGGGTATTTGCTGTATTGTTTGAGTCCGTTGCTATCGGTATAGATTCGTAGGCAGACCTGAACCCAATTGTTCATGTAATTCATCTCAATGCGACCGAGGGCGTCGGGGGATTGATCCCAATTCACCTTGGCGGCCAGGATATAATCCCCGGTAGGGACATCGGTAATGTCTATCCATTGGCAGTCCAAGCCTCGAGAATAAATATCCCCGCAACCGGCGGTAATTCCCATATTGCTGCAACCGTATTTAGCAGGGATGCCTGAAGGGCAGGCGAGGTCCATAACACAAAAGCCATTTTTGAAACCTACCGGAATGCGATTGCCCACGGTGGGGTACAAAACATATTCGGCGTAGCCTTCGTAATGGGCATGCCCGTGGCAATTTGCTGTGTTAAATTGTCCGGGGTGTGTTGAAGGGCTGCCAATGTAGTAGTCCGTAATGCCTACATTTCGGATATCGGTGGTAAAGCGAATGACGGTGCGATTGCCATAACCCGTTAGGCAATTTTCGGCCACCCAACAATTGCCGACGTTCGCTGTGAGGGTGGACCTTTGCAATGAATTTTCAAAGGCAGATTGCACGAATTCCAGGTCAGGACCCGGGGGACACAAAGGGTGAGGATAATAGTAACAGGGTCCTGCCACCGTGGCCATAGGATCGTAATTGCAAGCCGAAGAATCCATGCAGCCCGGGATAGGGCCATCGTATTGGAGACGGAAGGCGATGGTGCCGGTGCAAGAGCTGTCACCGCCAATGCGAATCCGGTACGTCGTGGTGGTGTCCAAAAAGGCCATGACTTCGGCCCTGTTCCCGCAAGCTGCCGAGGAGTCGTTAAAAAAGATGGTTCCTAAATTGTCGTTGGACAGAACCGGTGCATTGCAGGTATTGTATATCCAGATTTTGGTATTGTAACTCGCATTGGCCTGGCATGTGCTAATTCGGTAACGACCGCGGGTTGGGGCCTGGTAAGTGTACCAGGAATTGCGGACCGGTGCTGAATGATTGCCGGTATCGATAGCAAGTGCCGTGGAGCAACTCTGGGTTGGACCGCAATTGATGCTGCGAACATCGCTGTGGGTGAATTGGCCACCGCTCGCGGTGAGGGTTCCGTTCCAGAAGAGCTGATATTGTCCGTTCCCATGACCACAGCATAGACCATCCCCGTACGAATCGATCATCGTAAAGAGGAGACACGATGTGTTGGGAATGCAGAGGGTGTCCCGGTACGTGGTATTGGCTTGGGTAAAATACCCCGTATCCCGAAGCATGAGCACGGCCCCTGTTTGGTTCTGAAGCTTGTAAGAGGACTCCCTTGGATAGTTATCGGTGCGGACCGAGACAATGAGCTGGGTGGTCCCGGTTGGACAGGATTGAGCCCAAAGCCCGGACGGGTTGTTCCCAAAAACCAGGGTCAACAGGGTCAAGGCGACCAGAAAACGTTGTAGAAAAGTCATAAATCAAGGATTTTGGGGTCTAAACCCAAAGATAACCTGCTTAGGTCCCGGTCCAACCCTCGACCCAAGAGGCTACGACGTCGGGGTAATGGGCATGCTCCAGGGCATGAATCCGATCAGCGAGGCTTTGGGGCGTGTCCCCTGCGAGGATATCGCAGCGGTATTGGGCCAGAACAGGGCCGGTATCGTATTCGCGGTCCACCAAATGAATCGTGATCCCCGAATACCGTTGGCCGGAATCCAGGACCGCACGGTGAACATGCATTCCATACATGCCTTTTCCTCCAAAATCGGGGAGCAGCGAAGGATGCAGGTTGACAATTCGTTCGGGATAAGCATCCAGTAAATAATCGGGGATTTTGCGCAGGAAACCGGCCAAGACAAGGGCATCCACCGCATAACCTTTTAATTGTTGCAGGAGTTCACGGCCATCCTTCCAGCTTTGGGGACCCAAAAGCAAAACAGGGACTTTGAGGGCAGCGGCTTTGGCGACTACCGGGGCATCCGGGTTGTTGGTTACCACCAAAACAACGCGAATGTTGGGGTGGTTTTTGAAAGCTTGGATTAGGTTTTGGGCATTGCTTCCTGTCCCGCTGGCCCAGACGGCGAGGCGGGTTAGGGCAGTTGCCATACCCTTGTCAGAAGATTTTGGAGCAGGTTCAGCCGAGAAGCTGCAGGCAACATGCGATGCAGTTCAATAGAGGATAAGGTATAGGTGCTGCCGTTCAAGGAATTCTGCCGAATGACCATGCAGGTTGAGGGGCCCGAGTACAGGGGGAAGGGGGGGGCGGGGTTGTTGTCGTTTCTTAACAACAAATTGATTCGATACAGGGAGGTGGAGGAGGGTCCGGGTTTGAGGGGACGATTGCCCGACGAAAAGCCCTGATGGGTCAAAGCGGGCAGGGTCCAAGATTGTCCGTTCCATTGCGTGGAGAGGGGCTGTAAGCTGGAGGTATCGGTCAACAAAAAACTAGAACCTGCCGGGATTTCGGTGACCGAGTCAATGGGGGAGGATTCGTAGGCGGTTGACCAGGCCGGTGTTCCGGCATCGGCTTTTGCTGCTAACAAAAGATGTCCGCCGCTTTGGAAAAATGATCCCAGGGTTTTGGATGAAAATTGCAGGGCCAACTCAAAATCGGGGGCGATCCAAAGGATGCGGCCAAAGCGCGCAAAGATGCGGGCCTGCACTCGTTCGTTCACCGAAAGTTGGGTATAGCGGTTTCCGGATTTTTGGAAGAGGCGCAGCTCGGCGATGCTTGAAACCCCTAGGCTGTTAAGCCAACCCAGGTATCGATTCGATAGGGTATCCGCGTTAAGGTCTGGGTTGGGATCGTTGCCATAGGCATTCACCAAGAGCACCGTGGCCACCGCGGGTCGGACCATGGAGGGCCGACTGGCGACCCAAGAAGAGGGAGCCAAGGACTGATCGATGGCCCGTACATAAAGGCGGTTGGTGTCTCCCAAAATCAACCCGGCTAGGCGTTTGGTAATTGGCCAATCGGAAGGTCCGGCCAGGACTTGGCAAAGTCCCGAATTGGGTGCCCAGTCCAGAATGCATTCGTTGTATCGTGCCGGTATGCGCACCGTATCCCCGTTGAGGGTATCGTTGAGGCAGATCTCGTAGTACAAGAGGGTTGAATCGCCGTCGGCGTCACTCCCTTCCCAGCGATAACCCAAAACCGGAAAGGTCAAAACCGGGAAGGCCCCTGCCAAGGCACTGCCACCATCGGGGTTGTAAACAAAGGAAAGAACGGGGGCTGTGTTACGAAGCGG
>Ga0247832_1001599_pt1 | contig 38903 bp, 33 predicted proteins | sample LaCruzMarch2015__10_FD_192407 | JGI IMG/M metagenome (GOLD analysis project Ga0247832, IMG submission 192407) | Freshwater microbial communities from meromictic Lake La Cruz, Castile-La Mancha, Spain - LaCruzMarch2015_4m | ecosystem: Environmental > Aquatic > Freshwater > Lake | place: Spain... | reverse complement strand
TCCAAGGGCGGTGGCGTTCACGCCAGCGGCCATATCTTCGAGTGACGTGAAAGAATTGACCACGCCAGCCGAGGAGGTGCTCACGTAGAGCAGAGCCGCGTTGGATGTGGCGGCGAAAGTCAGGGCAACCGCGGCAACGGTGAAGCCAAAGGTGGCAATACGAACCATGATGGAAACCTCAGTAAGGGAAAGGGAAGTAGAAACGTATCTAAGGGTGAGTGACAGTAACCCAACTAGAGCGGAAATCTAGTAATTACCTCCGTAACAAACGCAATTTGTGACCGGTTCCCCTCCCGAAAGGCGAGGGCATTTCGAACTAAATACCATCATCGTCACAATTTGTGGAAATTAAAAACCACGCAGGAGACACAAGCGTGTCTCCTGCGTGTGATTTCACTGAGATACCAGGCTGGCTATCTCACTTCGCTTACGGGCACAAGCCCCAAGCGCCGAGCAGGATGCCGAGGTCGGCGCCATTCACAATTCCATCAGCGTTCAAGTCCGCGATGCAACTTGGCGGCGGAATCAATGACGAGTCAAGCGCCATAAAGCGCATGGTGCCCGCGTAGGTCGCCGTGCAAGCCACGGTCTCCGCAACGACGCCGTTGTACAGGTCTTCCGAACTGTTGTAAACATTGAACCCAGTCACCGTGGATGCGCCTGTGGCGCCAGTGACGTTGGTGCGATAGTACTTGCCGTTCCACGCCCAGAATTGGCAGTCAAAAGCCACCGTCTGGTTCGTGAAGCCGCCGGCATAGTCAGAGATATTGTTGACCAAGTTGGCAAAGCTGCTGTACACGTAGGCGCCGATGGTGACCGGGCTGTTCGGGTCGTAACGGGTGGTGCGGATGTAGCGGCCCGTGAGGTTGTCAGCCATGACCTCATCGTCGTAGTACATGCCGTACCCGTTCATGATGAATGTCTCGCCGTTCGTATCCTTGCAAAGATCCGCGAGACTCTGGTAGCGGATGAACAGGTTGTTGTATGTGCCAGCATCGCCCTGCGCGTTGGCAGCGATCTTGTAGAAATAGGTGCCGTCCGTGAACATGCTCTGCGTCACTGGAATGGACGGGGTGATGTTCGACGCAATGGCGCCATTGCTGTTGGAAGCAAGTTCACCCAACGATGGATAGCTCTCCAACTTTGCGTACGGGGTCAGGTCGGTGCGGAGGAACGCGACGTACGCATTCGCACTGGACGCTGCCATTCCGGCCAAAAGAACTGCGGATGCCACAACAGACTGGATGAGTTTCATCTTGGATGTGCCTCGAGTGAAAGGAAGATGCGGGAACTGACCGACTTCGTGGCGTCTGCCGCGAAGAGGTAACCATCAGATGATCGAGGTCATCGATGACCTCGAAATCATGAATGACTGCCACCTTCGGTCATTCTGCCCGGCAACTGCGGCGTTGCAAGCTTCAATTACCGAAATATTATCGCGAGATTCTTAAATCAATGCATTTATGAATGAGTATCGGTGATGCCCTGCCCTTCACCGATACATGATCTTCTTCGTCCACGACGCAATCAGCATTCCGATCACGGAGATACCAACCGCGCCCTCAAGCACCGCCAGGAAGCGTGGCAGGAGTCCCTTCGGCGAAAGGTCCCCATAGCCAATGGTCATGAAGGTAATCCCACTGAAGTACAGATGCGCGCCGAAGCTCTCATCCGGTACGCCATTCAGGAAGTACTGCGCCGTACCAAACAGGACAATCCCAACCGCGGTGGCAAGCAACAGGCGCGCCGGGCGTTCGCCGTATCCCCACAAACCGTTCATGAATATCGAAGACGCCCACGCGCGGACAGCACGCAGTCGAGCGCCGAAGTGCTCGTGCTTGGTAGCAAATGCATGCCGATGCAACATGTGCCGCTCGTAGGTCTTCTCCATATACGTCAACTCGCCCGCATCCGCAAAATGGCCCATCGACATCGCGTTCAGCTTGAGGTTGCGACAGATACGCGTCAGGACGCGCGGATCAGTGTCCTTGCGAAAGCGAATGGTTTGCAGGGTAATTTCGCATTCCTTAAACGAGCAGAAGTCCATGCGGCAATTCTCTAGTCGCGCATTGGAGAACTCGTTCTTCTGAAACTTCGCATTCACAATGTCACACTCTTCAAACACCGTGCCACGGAAGTAGCACTCAGAGAGCGAAGCCTGACTGAGATTGCAGTGCGTCAAGTGCGTGCCCTTGAAGCCAACATCGCGAATGGTGGACCAGCGCAAGTTGACATCTTTCAGCGTGGCGCCATCCAGCTGCGTCTGCTCAATACGGATGCCACGCAGATCCAGGATGACTTTCCCATCATGTTGCATGGTGGGTACATCCGCTTCCGCAGCGTTCCCCTGCAGCAATCGAATAGCTGCGACCGTCCGTTCAGGAGTCCATCTCGATCGCAAGTATTCGACGCTGTCACTCATGGCACGATCCTGATGCGTTCCGGGCACGCCCAACGTGGGGTCGTAAAGTCTACCGCTCCGCAATCCAACACACTCCGCACGATGGCGCCCGATACCATCCCGCTCCATGCAGGACTACCAGCGCAGTTTCATTGATTTCATGCTTGATGTCGGCGTTCTGACTTTCGGCGACTTCACCACCAAGAGCGGGCGCAAGACCCCGTACTTTGTGAACACTGGAAAGTATCGATCCGGCTCGCAGTTGGCGACACTCGGCCGCGCCTATGCCGACGCCATTGAACGATCGTTCCCTGAAGGGTTCGACTGCCTGTTTGGCCCGGCATACAAAGGCATCCCACTGGTAGTGGCCGTGTCCATGGCGTTTGCCGAACGCGGACGCAATGTCGAGTTCTGCTTCAACCGCAAGGAAGCGAAAGATCACGGCGAGGGCGGCGTACTCATTGGTCGTCCGCTGAAAGATGGCGACCGCGTACTCATCGTGGAAGATGTGACCACCGCAGGAACATCCATCCGCGAGACGGTCCCTGTTCTCCGCGCGGCAGCGAACATCACGCTTGCAGGCCTGGTCGTTTCCGTGGACCGCCAAGAGCGCGCCAACGACACCTCCACGCGTACTGCCCTGGGGGATGTGGGCGCTGAATTCACCATGCCGACCGCAGCGATCGTCACCATCGATGAAGTCATTGAGCACCTCGGCAACCGTCTGACCGACGCGGACCGCGCGCGGATCATGGATTACAGGGCGAAGTTTGGGGGAAAGTGATTCAGCCCCCCGCTGCCACTTGACACTTACTCAACTTGTGGCAAAATAAATGAATGAACGCAGTCCGGAACTTTGCAGCCGTCTTGTGCGCCGTAGGCGCTGCCCACAGCGCATCCGCCACTGACATCTACACCAGCAACTTCAATGACTACGGGCAAGGCACGCTGTCGGGGCAGCTCGCGTGGCTCGGTGTTGGTGGATCGTGGGCCGTCAGCGGATCCATGAACTCGCCGCAGATTGCAGCGAACTTGATTGGCCCGGGAGTGAACCCTGGAGTGTCTCCCATCGGCGGCACCGGATTGATGGTGCGCATCTGCACTGAGAAGTTCAACGCAGGACGAACCAAAGCATGGCTTGACCTTTCCAACAGCGGTAAATGGGCCACGGCAAGCGCGGGTGGCAAAGATGTACTTGAAACATCCGTCAAGATGTTCGTGCCAAGCGGGCAAGCAGTCACATCAACGTTCGGCATCATGATTGCCAGAAGTTCATTCGAGACTGGCGGAGGATTTGTTGTCAGCGCGCAAACGGGCGCTATCTCATTACTGAGCGGCGGATACGCCGTCGGCAATCGAACCGCTACCGGTGCGACCGTTGCATTCAACACATGGAATGACTTTTCATATCGATGGAATGTTGCCACCGGCCGCGGCGAACTACTCGTCAACGGCGTGTCAGTAGCAACGCACCAGACCAGCCTCTACGGCTCCGTCTACGCATCGAATCTCTTCTCCACGACCGATGCGGCACCTGGCACAGGGAATGCCTTTGCGTTCTTTGAAGACCTCGCATTGCGTGCTCTACCAACTGCCACGCCCTGCCCGGCCGACATCTCTGGCGATGGTCAAGTAGATGGAACGGACCTCGCGTCCGTCCTTGGAAGTTGGGGCGGCTTGGGAGGCGATCTCGACGGCAACGGCGTCACCGATGGCGCCGACTTGAGCATCGTCCTCGGCAGCTGGGGCCCGTGCCCGTGAGGCACGCACCCCAGCGCCGATGACCGTCAACCACGGCGAAGTCGGCCGCCCGCGGTATTCATGCGAGCCATCGTCTCGCCGAAGGTACACTCCTGACGTGAGCCCCTCCCTTCTCGATCGAATCACCATCGAGCCCGGCAAGTGCGGGGGTCGCCCGTGTATCCGAAGTAGCCGCATGCGGGTTTCTGACCTGCTTGAACTTCTTGCGAACGGCGCCTCGATCGAAGAAATTCTGAGCGACTACCCGGCATTGGTGCGGGATGACGTGCTTGCGGCGATCGCATATGCAGCCGTCCAGACGAGCCATGCAATCGTCCGAGTCGCATGAGATTCGTCGTCGACAACCAACTTCCTCCGAGCCTGTCTCGACTACTTGCAGAAGCGGGTCATGACTGCGTTCATGTGGCGATGGTGAACCTTGACGCATCGAGCGACGAGTTGCTATGGGCTTGGGCGACGCGCGAGGCGCGAATTGTCGTGAGCAAGGACGAGGACCTCCTCTTCCTCGCAAATCGAGCCGGGGACCGTGGAAGGCTGCTGTGGGTCCGGATCGGAAACTGCCGCCGGGACGCACTACATCGTGCGTTCGAGGGGGGTCTGCCTTCGATCCTCGCAGCGTTCGAATCTGGTCAACGCGTCGTCGAACTGTCCTGATCGCCTCCGAACGCCGTAGGACTCACCGCTCGCCATGTTCCGCGATCCGGCGCTGACCGCGCATCTTGATGGGATACCAGCCGTAGTAACGCACCATCTGAAAGCGCTTGTCCAGAATGTGTTGATCTAGTTTTCTCAAGCAACTCTGCAAGTTGTGCCCAGTTGTCCGGATACACATGGGTGTACATCGGTAGTTAGAGGAGATCTTTCACTTCATCCCATCAAACCACCTCTTCACTTCAACCAGTGAGTAGAGGTAGACGGAGCGATGGTCTGCATTGGGGCCGGCGTCGATGGCTTCGGCGTTGGGATGGCCGAGGGTGCGCTGGTAATCCGCGGCCATGCGGGCCACTTGCCAGGGAACGGCTTCATCGCGAAGGCTGTAGAAGCAACGGAGTGGTGCACTCATTCTCCATCTGTAGGCTGCACCTGCATCAAGGGCTTTCCAGAAGGGTTTGAGGGCGGTGCGACTATCCGTATAAAACTCCGGGAGGAAGACGCTTTCAGGCTGGGGTGGCACTTGTTTCGCGAAGTCTTCGTAGCTGAGTTCGAAGCGATGGAGTTGACGAGCGAGGTTGATGTATTTCGGTTGGATGGAACCTTCGAAGTATCCGCTGAGGTTGTAGTAGGCATCGAAGGAGAGCATGAGGTTGCTGACTGCTGCGACGGCAAAGGATGCGGCAAAGGGACTGGGATTGTTGAGTGATTCAGAGATGAACAGCAGCGGATCTGCTGGTCCGGATGCTGTTGCCACACCCGCCACTGGGATGTTGAGCAGATCCAAGTAACGCAGGAAAGCCAGTGTGCTGTAACCACCTTGCGACCAGCCACTGATGAAGAGTTTGCCGGGCGTGATGTGTTCTTTTTCCAGTACTTGAAGCGAAGCGCGGTACATATCAAGACAGGCTTGCGCTGTGCTTTGCGCAATGAAGTACGAGTTAGGAAGAGTAGATTCCTTGGACGTGCCGAAATAATCAGCGGCGATAACGATGTAGCCCTGCGAAGCAAACTGCGCGATCATCAATTGCGTTTCCATCGATCCGGCCGGGTTGGATGGCGTCCAAGAGCGATCGAAGATGGTGCCGTGCTGATAGCTCACAATGGGTGCGTTCGGTTGAACGTTTTGTGGGATGGCGATGAGGCCGTAGGCGGTAACTACTGCATCATTTTTTTCAGGAATGATGGAGGAGTAAGTGACTTTATAAAGCTTGACCCCTTGTTGCGGCTTGGCGAGGCTATCGCGGAAGTCTGATGCCTTCATGGTTCCGTTGGTCATGAAGAGATCCAGCCCCTCGTTGATGGTCCAGTTGATTTTGTCTGTTCCAAACGTATCGATGAGGGTGTATTCCACCAATGCGCCCGGTGCTGTTGCTTTCGTTACCGATGTAGTTTGTTGGGATGAGCAACTGAGGAGTACTACTGTGATTGCAAGAGAGAGCACGAGTTTGTTGATGTGGGATAGTGTGGGCATGGGAGGCTGATTGATAGGTTTTCGCTTTCCCAGCGTCGCGGGCGAGAGCCCAACAATCCCACTGTGAATCATGTTTCCGCGCGATCATCGTAACTGCGCTGTGTTTCAATATAAATGCCTGGCGACAAGGTGGCGCAGTGGCGACCTTCGCTCTCGCAGCGGAGCAGTTTCCTCCAACTCCACCGCAGCGGCTCGCACGCGCAGCACATCACGGGATACCGGGCGAATTTTGGTGGAAAGTAATACTGGGCGGCTCAATGAGAGAGACGCGCCCGGCAAACGGGCGCGTCTCTCAATTCTTCATCACGGCGCACACACTCGCGCCATCACCGATGCGCGTCAACCGCGGCGGCGACGGCGTGCAGCGATGCCTGCAACTCCGAACATCGCGAAGACGCCCGGCGCGGGGACCGCCGCGGTCCCGTATATGGAGACTGCCTTCTCAATGTTCTGGACCTGCCACACCGGGCCTTGCACTCGGACCTTCTCGTTCCAGGTGTCAAGGGACAGCGTCGCCGTTGCGTCGAGTGGCGACATCACATCCACGGTCACGCTCGAACCATTGATGTCGACGGCCGGTCCGCTCCCGAGTCTAATCCGGGTGCTGAGCTGCAACCCGCTGCTCGTCTGGCCGCTCGTCACGGATTGATCGATCGAGAAGGTGAACTGGCCCGTCAGCCCCTGCGAGCGAATCGTGTAGAAGAGGGCGAGTGACTCGGGCGTCAGCGAGACGAAATTGATCGACGACGGCACGGAGTAGTACGGAGTGGTGTCGAAGCTCGACTGGTTGGCGCCGTTCCACGCGTAGTTCCATGTCCCTCTGTAGTTCGAGTTCATCCACGAGTCGAGCTCACCGAGACTGATCAGCGCCGGGCCTGAAGGACCGATTCCGATGAACGTGCCCAGGAGGGTGCTTTGCTGATATCCCGTGTTGGACATCGAGAAGGGCCAGTCGTTACCCCCGTTCGGGCGCACCGCGGAGAGGCCCGAGCCGAATTGCTCCGAGGTGGCCGCCACTTCGGACTGTCCGGCATAGCCGATGACGCCACCACTCTGATCCATCATGCGGTAGGACCCGGCGTTCATGTTGATGGCGATGACGTACGCGTGGCCTTCCGAGACGATCGCGAGGGCGAGGATGGAACTGGTTATTGCGGTTGAGATGGGGTACATGAGGGAACTTTCTGAGGAAAGAGAACGGGAAGTGAAGTCTTGCATGGATTGGCCGCGCTCTGCCGCCAAAACGGATAGCAGTCCGTCACCCATGAACACGAAATCCGCGCCGACCACCCATCACGCCGGGCGTAACCAAGTGTCCGTCACGGACACTTTCTTCCATAATTGCCGTGGAAATACGGCAAATCGTTAGAAGTGATTGCGCGAGGAGCCGCGACAGATACCCTGCCCCCATGAAGAGCAAGGCCACCACCGTCAAGGAGTACCTCGCCTCACTCCCGGAAGATCGCCGCAAGGGGATCGAGGTGGTGCGCAAGGTGATCCTCAAGAACCTTGACAAGCACTATGAGGAATCAATGCTCTGGGGCATGATCGGCTACGCCGTGCCGCACCGCGTGTGGCCGACCGGCTACCACTGTGACCCAAGCAAGCCACTGATGATGGCGGCGCTGTCGAGCCAGAAGAACAACCTGTCCGTCTACCTCATGAGCGTCTACAGCGACAAGGCCGAGCGCGCGTGGTTCCAGAAGGCATGGGCGAAGACCGGCAAAAAGTTAAACATGGGCGGATGCTGCATCCGCTTTACCAAGGTGGATGACGCCGCACTTGATGTGATCGGCGAAGCCATCCGCCGCACGCCTGCCAAGGCGTACGTTGAGAACTATGTGAAGACGCTCGCCAGCACGGGTCGAGGCCCGGACGGAAAGAAGATCAAGCCGGGGGCAGCCGCGAAGAAGGTCGCCAAGAAGGTCACCAAGAAGATCACCAAGAAGATCACCAAGAAGGTTGCCAAACGCGCAACGCGCAACGCGAACTCCGCATCATGATTGCGCACGCGCTGCGCACGCTCTTTGCCTTCGGTGCGCTCACTGTGGTAGTTCTCAACGCGGGGTGCATCGCCTATCGACCGATCGTCACACGTCCACCGACTCTTGGCAGCGAGTTGATCTCGCTTGACGAAGCGCGCAGCGCGGGGCTTCTGACCGATGACGAGCATGCGCACCGCCGCATGCAAACAATCGAGCTTTGGCTTTCAATCGCGTCGACACCGATCGAGATGCTGCCGCCAACAACGTGGCGTCCACCGCTGAAGCCGGTTCCGATCATCCACATTGCACGGATCGACCAAGACATCACCACGGGCGAAAAACTCCAGGCGATCGAACGAGCGCGATCGGGGAACATCACACTCACTTCCATCAAGCCGACCGCGGAGAGCACCGCAATGATCCAAGGGTGGGCAGCTCAAGTGCGATCGCTCCTCTTGAAGAATCCCCCATGCCTCTGGGCCATGGTGCGAGACCTTCCAAACACCACTCCGGAGGGCTACTCGCCATTGAATCCAGGGTTGTATTCGCCGGTGAACACAGAGCTTGCCGATCTCACCCGTGCGCTCGAAGCAAAGGCGATCACACAGATCGAATTTGCGCAGTTCCAAACTTCGCTGACTGACCAGAGCGAACACCCTCCGCTTCGTCGCATATCAGAGAGCGCGCCAGTTGCCATTGCTGGAACCCCCCACCACGCCAAGTTCTATGAAGCCACGGCCTTCACCGACTACGACGACGAACCAAAGCGCCAGGAGTTTCAGGTCACGTGGATCGCGTACTGGCTGTATGGCTGCCAGACAGCCGATGCGAAAGACTCTGTCGCAGCCGACGGCGAGGTTCCACTCAGAGGTCCGTTCTACATACGCGACCCAAACCACGCTCCCGATCAGTGGGCCGAAAGCCTGGTGGTGTTCATGGTGAAGCCGACGCTCGCGAAGTAACCTCGCCCACATGTCACGCGCCCACGGCACTGAAGACCCTGCTGTTCAAGCCTGGTCCATTGACCTGCCGAATGCCGGTTCCACGCGGAGCACCTACATCAACGAGGCTCGCTGGTCGGAAGACGGCAGCCGGCTCTTTGTCTCCCGCACGGTCGATCCGCGTGCGTGGCCGCTCCTCGACGCGGCGCGGCCCGACATCGGCGCGCTGATCATTATCTTTGGTGTGCTAGCAATCCTCATCGGTATCGCACGCATCTTCCGGCATTCGCGGACTGCTGGCCGCAGCTACTGTCGGCGCTGCAACCACGACCTCAACGCTGTGCACGGCGAATGCCCGAGCGCGCTGCGTTGCCCCGAGTGTGGCCTGTCGCTCGATGGGCGAGGCGTGGTGCGCGGCTTCGGGCGTGGCCTTCGACTGGCACGTGTCGGAATCCCAGCGCTCGCCACGGTGGCGTGCGGTGCCACCCTCTTCCTCACCTCGATTGCGCCCCGGCAGACGCCGCGGCTGATACAGACATGGCCAGTCGCAGCAGCCTCCGCGGTGCCGAACTGGCCATGGTGGCGCCGCTCCACGATCGACCGTCCATATCAATTCGACCTGCGCGTCGACGTCATCCGCGTCAATGCCGACGGACTTCGACTGGAGAGCACTGCTCTCCTGCCCGGATGGAGCCCACCATGGATCGCGCGTCCCGATGGCACGACAATCGCGTGGACCGAGCACTCGGAGGACACCGGATGGGTGCCGCGCGTCGCCTGGTTCGATACGGTCCACGGCCGCGGCGAATCCGCCGACCTCGGCCCCGCGCAGGGCTTTCCGGCAATCTGCGGCTGGTCGCCGGACGGCCGTGAGATCGTGGCGCTGCTTCAAGACACGGGATCCGATTACCGAACGCGCGACGACGGCTCCGCGATCGTCAACGCAGACGTCATGGCGATCGACACCACAACGGGCACTGTCCGTCCCGTCGGCCGCGGACGCGGTCGCGCCACTGGCGGTCCGCCGGCAGGTTGGATGATGTGCCCTGCGATCGCGGCACTCGGCACCGATCCGCACGCGCGCGCCGTCACGCTCGCCGCCGAGCACGAACAACATTCATCGGCGCAGTCCACGGCCGGAGGCCTGGCGCTGCGCGAGCTCACGGTCATCGGCGACTCCGGCGTACAGGTCATCCCGCTTGCCGGCGAGTGGGTCGAGGCAAGCTGGGGACTGCAACGCGCGTGGATCACCACGGACGGGCGGCTCGGCGTGGAGTTCATGGCGTATCCAAACAAGAACCCCTACTTGCAGGGCGGACCCGAGCGCTTCATCGACCTCACGAGCGGTGCAGTCAGCGACCCACCGTTAAGTACGACCGCAGCCTACCCCGCGACATCACGAACGAACGGACCCTCCCCCGACGGCTCGCGGCACGTGCGCATCGAAGTTGATTGGTCCGCACCCGACACGGTCTCGCGTATCGGCGTGGTGGTGACGCCCGCGCCAGGTGCAGGGCTGGTGGTAGAGGAGATAGTGAAAGGTGCCCTACAATAAAGCAGCGGATTGATTCGGGAATAGCCCAGCACTAAAAATATGTAATGTTGTAACGACTAAGGATTCATCTATGACAGTATCGGTTATTTTTAGTACTTATAATTCAGAAGCATGGCTGGAAAAAGTCATCATTGGTTTCAGCGTGCAAACGTTTAAAGATTTCGAAATTGTCATTGCTGACGATGGCTCGCGCGAGGCAACTAAAAATGTCATTGATAAGTTAAGAACGGAAATTGACAATCCAATCATTCATGTTTGGCAAGAAGATAATGGCTTCCAAAAGTCGCAGATATTGAACAAAGCCATTCTTGCGTCAACTTCCGATTATCTGATTTTTACCGATGGCGATTGCATTCCACGAGAAGATTTCGTTCAAGCTCATATCGATGCCAGAGAAGAAGGGTTCTTTCTTTCTGGGGGCTATTACAAACTGCCCATGGATATTTCAAATGCAATCACCAGGGAAGCCATTGTCACCCAAAGTTGTTTCAACCTCCATTGGCTAAGGTCAAAGGGGTTGAAGTGGAGCACAAAGAATATTAAGTTTTTAACTTCGGGATTGCTTGCCAAAATCCTCAACCTTATTACAACAACCAATGCTTCTTGGAATGGACATAATTCTTCGGGGTGGAAAAAGGATTTGCTAGCCGTAAATGGATTCAATCAAGACATGCAATACGGCGGGCAAGACAGAGAGCTTGGCGAGCGCTTAGTCAATAAAGGACTGAAGTCAAAACAGATTCGATACTCTGCAATTTGTGTTCATCTAGACCACAAGCGGGGCTATGTAAACGAAGAAACTTGGAAAAAGAATTTATCTATAAGAGAAAATACTAGGAATAATAAAGTAATCAAAACACTAATAGGCATCGATTCAAATCTTTGACCTACCAAAATGAAATCGCCCCCGCGCGGCAGTTAAGCGATGCCTACGATGCTGCTGCGGTGTCGCATGTCCATGCGACAAGTGGGGGCCTTGACTGTGCAATGTTCGTCATAACCTAAGTAACCCTCCGCCAGACCCCACCATGGACGAACAAAACGACCCAAAGCAGCAAAACGCTGAGCCATCGATCGATATCCGCACGCCCGGCCTTGTTGAGGCTTTCGAGAGCGTCGGCGCGATGCAGACGTGGGAACTCCTGCGCCGGAACGGCACCCCGCTCACGGCAGCCGAACTTGCGCGCATCAGCCGCATGCCGGAGCGCACTGTCCTCCGCGCGCTCGACCGATTCGAGGCGGTGTCGCTCGTTCGCCGTCATCCCGGCCGCAAGGCGAATCCCGTCGTTCGATGGAGCGTCACGCAACAGACGATCCAGGTGCACCACCGGCAACTCGATCCCATTGACGAAGCACTGTTCGCCAAGATGGTGATCGTGTTCGGCACCGAGTCAGAGAACGAGATCATGCGCTCCGTGAAGGACCCGCAGACGTTCGGCGTGGGAGACAACCACTGGCAGAGCATCAATGCCGCGTCGCTCGACGGTAACGAGATGCGCGAGCTGTGGAAGATGTTCCTGGACATCGAGCGCTTCCTGCACCGCTGCAAGAACAAGTTCAAGAACGTGCCTGCAGACGCAAACCAAGACTGCAACTACTACCTCGGCGTGCGGCTGATGCCCCTGAACCCGGGCGTGCTACCGATGCCGACCGTCAACTTCCTTGGCGGCCCCGTCGTGGAAATGCTTGCGGATTCAATGGACGACGAGGCTTCAAAACTGCTCACCGCCCGCGAACTCTCCGTGGCGCGCGCGCTGGCGGCCGGCAAGGCATCGCGCGCAGTGGCGGAAGAGCACGGTATCTCCACGCACACGGTGGTCGAATTCACACGGCGCATCTATCGAAAGCTTGGCGTGAAGTCCCGCGCCGAACTGGCCGCGCGGATGGGACGAAGGTAGACGTACCACCCCACCCTCAGAACATCACCTGCAACTCGGTAACGAAGCTCGCGTTGTTGTCAAAGCTTGCAAGGCCAAGACCGCCCGCGATGTTGCGGATGCCATTGATGTTGCCGCCACCAAAGGGGACCACGCACTTTGAGATCAGCTTGAGGCGCTGGCCGTCGATGAAGAAGTTCACGCCCGCCTGTTCGCGATCCACTCAGCAGGCACGTCGCTTAGCCGCGGCTAGCGCACCGACTGCAACGAACGCAACAACTGAGGCACGCTGACCGATGCGGTCTCCCACACCAGGTCGAGCATGATCCCGTGGTACTGGTGCGTCGCCACATCCTTCATGCCAGCCACGGCCTTCCACCGGACCTGCGGGGAGCGCTCACGCGTGTCGGACGACACGCCCTTCGCTGCCTCGCCGAGGACCACCAAGTCGTACAGCACCGCACGAACCGTGCGCTGATCGACCTGAAACGCCGCAAAGTCCATGCCATTGATGAACCCGGCAATACGCTCACACGCTTCGCGCATGTCCTGAAGCCGCTGCGCCTCACTACGCGGCATAGCGGAGGTCCCGCAGGATCGACGGGCGATCGGTCTGCCGGATACCGCTCGGCGTGGTGACATCTACCGGGAGCCCGAGCACCGACTCGAGGTACTGCTTCACCTCGACTAGGTCGAGGAGATCGCGGTGCGCCTCGAATTCGACGAGCACGTCGACGTCGGAATCAAGCTGGCCCGCCCCTCGCGCGCGCGACCCGAAGACCCCGATACGCAGCACGCCCATGCGGCGCAGCGCGGGCAATTCCGCGCCGATCGCGGCGAGAAGCGCGTCAGGGTTGGCATCGGCGTACGGGCTCACGTCAGAATCGTATCCGGATTCGAGTGGAAGTCCATACTTCACGCCGCCGACGCGTGGAAACGTACGCCGACTGCTCGCGCCACCCGAAGGATCGTGTCAAGGCTCGGATTACCATCCTCGCTGAGCGCCTTGTACAGGCTCTCGCGACTCAGGCCTGACTGCTTCGCGACCTTGCTCATGCCGACCGCGCGGGCAATGTCGCCGAGTGCCCGAGAGATGCCGGCCGCATCATCGGGGGCCTCGACCAACCAAGCCTCGAGGTAGGCCGCCATTTCCTTCGGTGTCCGGAGTTGCTTCGAGACGTCGTAGACAACCGTGTGGGTGTGCCCTGCTCCACGGCGAGAGGGCTTGGCAGGGGAGCGCTTTGACTTTGATGATTGGGTTGCTCGGGGCATGGTGGCGCGCGCGGTCGTCATCCTGACGCGCATTTACATATTGTATCCCATGGGATACGTTTGTCAAGCCCATCACCGCCCCACCCCTCCCTCAGAACATCACCTGCAACTCGGTAACGAAGCTCGCGTTGTTGTCAAAGCTTGCAAGGCCAAGACCGCCCGCGATGTTGCGGATGCCATTGATGTTGCCGCCACCAAAGGGGACCACGCACTTTGAGATCAGCTTGAGGCGCTGGCCGTCGATGAAGAAGTTCACGCCCGCCTGCGCGATCCACTCAACAGGCACATCGCTCATCCAACATGCCTCCGCGAACGCCTCCACCTTGGGGGCCACGTAGGTGCTGGCCTGCAGGTTGATGCCCTGGTTCCAGCCGAGTTCGGGGGCGCCCACCGCGTCCCGCATGTAGGCGTACTGCGCGATGAACACTGTCTCGCCCAAGAGCACACGGGCGTCCGCCGTCACGCCCTGCGCCGAAGGCGTCGCCAGCGAAGTCTCAGGCGGCTGCGGATTCTGCGCGCGACCGTTACTCATGCAGAGGCCGAGCCCGAGTACCACACCCGGCACATCGCCAGGCGCGCCGGAAGTACGCGTGATCTGGTCCCACGGAACTCCCCACTTCATCTCCGCGCGCCCCGTCACCGCAAATGAAAGGTTCGTCTTGGCATTCCAGCCTGGTTGGATCGAGTTGATCTGGTTGAAGACCCCGCTGGCTGCGCGGAACCAATCGCCAGTCCAGCCAAGGACCGCGCCGGGCTGCTTACCAGCACCGAAGCGATAGTTGAAGATCGAGTAGTCGCCCACGGTGAGTTGCGATGATCCGACGTAATCGCTCTCCAAGTCCCACGGCACGTTCAGGATACCGGTACCGACGGCCCAGCCGTCGCCCAAGTCCTTGCGGATGCGTGAGTACACAAGCCGATACGCGCCCGGCACCGTGATGAAACGGTTGGACTGCGACGTGTACGCAACGGCCGTGAGATAGGTGAGCGTCGGGTCATACAGGTGACCCGAGAACGCGAACATCACCGTCTTATCCTCGAAGCCCCAGCGCGTGTCATCGACGCCCGGAGCGCCCGAAGTCGATCCGTACGCGGACGCTGCCACGAAGCGCGTCTGGATGAGCCCGGACAACTTGATGCTCATCGCCCCGTCCGCGGCTTCGATCTGCAACCCACCTCCGGGCGCGTTCGACAAGCCGGCCGTCCACTGCGTATCGCGGTACGCAGTCCGCGCCGACGTATCCGCAAGTACGTCACGGACCACGCCGCGAATCTGCTCCGCGCGCGCCTCATCCAACCACTGGTCACGCTGCTGCACACGCATCTCCGCAAGCTCAGCGCGCATGGCGGCAAGTTCACGTTGACCGTCAATGGGTGGCAGATCGGCGATGAGGAGCACGGGCGCAACAGCGTAACGGCAGATTGAACAGAACACGATGAATGCGGCGCCGAGCAGACCGCGTACATTCTCGTCGGAGAATTCGCGTATGGATGCATCGAATGATTGAGCCGACTCCGGAAGTCCCAGGGTTCCCGCGCGAGCGACTGAACCGCTACCTCGACCGCAATCGCACGCTGCCGGTGCGCGACACGCTGCTGCGCGCGTTGGCGCTCGGCGATCCACCGGGCGCGGCGGTCGATCTTGGATGCGGACCGGGAAAGGAAGTGGCCGAGTTGCTGCGTCGCGGCTGGACCGTGGAGGCCGTCGATGCGTACCCCGACATGGTCGATGCAGCGCGCGCCGCAGCCGAGGCGACCGTGGGCGCCGACCAGTGCTCGCGCTCGCTGCGCTGCGTGCACCAGCGCCTCGCTGAATGGGACGCACCCGCTGCTTCGTTCGACCTCGTGCACGCGGGATTCTCGCTGCCGTTCATCGCGCGCACGGACTTCACCGCGCTCTGGGCGCGGGTCGTGCGGTCGCTGCGCCCGGGCGGGCTGTTCGCCGGACAGCTCTTCGGCCCGAACGACAGCTTCGTGGCGCAGAGCCCGGCCGGCTCGATGAGCGTGCATGGGCGGGCAGAGGTCGATGCAATGCTCGCCGGCTTTACGGTGCTGTCGATCGCCGAAGAGGAGCGCGACGGCGTGATCGGCGTTCCACCGAACGAAGTACCGAAGCACTGGCACGTGTTCCACGTGATCGCGCGGCGCGTGGGCTAAGCGCGGACCGCAACGCACGCCTACTTGTCCTTGCGCTTGGACGCGGGCTTCGGGCTGTTGAATCGTGCCTTGTGCGGATAGTCGTCGCCCACGCTCTCGGCGGGTCTACCCTTCGCAGGCGGAACAACCCAGTGCGCGCCCTCAACGCTCGCGGGTCCGTCGCGCAACACCTTCAGCAGTTGGGCGGCGTCCACGGCCAGGCTTCCCGGATCCTTCGGCGGCATGTGCGCGTTCGGGTCCCAGCCGTTCTCCATGAACATCGACATCGTGCTCAGGCCAACGCGATGGCACTCAAGGCAGCGGTTGTCGGGAATGTGGACCGTCCGCATGTCCCAGTTCTCGCCGCCGATGACGTAGAAGGGTGATCCTTCGTCGAGGATCGGGACGACGTTCTCGTCGGTGCCCGGCATCTTCGCGGCATTGATGAAGTCGTTGGTGATGAAGGGGTCGGCCTGGTGGCACTGGACGCACTGTGGCCGCGAGGCCTGCGGCGGGACGAAGGCGCGGTCGAACCCGGCGGGATCGTCGATCCAGGGCATCACCCCGCGCATGCGCAGCGTGCCCTCGTCGAGCGTGACCCACGGCTTAATCTGGTCGCAGCTCTCGAAGAACGCGGTGGCGCCGGTCTTCCGGTGGTACCCGATCATCTGGACCGATCCGATGAGGTTGGCCGGATCGCGCGTCGAGTTGCGTGCAAAGCTCACCCACACGACATCCGGAAGCTGCTTCCCGTCGGCGGTTCGGCCTTCGTGACGTTGGAGCGTCGACCCGGAAACCGTGTCCTTCCCGAGGAACGACGGATTGTCGCACGCGCGACGGCGGTTGCCGTAGACCTGCACGCCATCGAGGTAGACCGGGATCTCTACTGCTTCCGACAGGTCGATCCTCGGGGGCACGCCGAGCTCGGGCTCGACCATCTTCGCGTATTCGGATGCCGTCGCCGGGAAGTACCACGCACGCTGAACGTCGGCAGGCTTGTCCGAGGCGCGCGCCGAACGAGGGGCAACGACCGCTTCAGGGCCCTTGACTGCTCCCTCGGTGACCTCGCCACGGTTGGTCGTGGCCTGCTCGGGAGTGCAGGCAGTTTGCGTGACCATCACGCACGCGAGAAGGACGGTCGGCAGTACGAGGGGGGCGGAGAGTTGCAAGGCAGGCACGGAAGGTTCCTCATGGCTCGAGTGTGGGCACCCCGCGCGGAATCACGGCGGAACCGACCGTGCCAAGGTATCAGAGCGATCGGGGGCAGGATCCGCGCGAGCCGCAAAACGCGAACACCCCGGTCACTTGACCGGGGCGTCGGAATTGCTGTGTCGAATCAAGCTCAGGCGCGACGACGGCGTGAGCCGAGGAGGCCTGCCGCGCCGAGGAGCGCGATTGCGCCGGGGGCGGGGACGGGCGCGCCGATCGTGTACGAGAGCGCGTTGGTGGTAGTGAAGTCACTGCTGTATCCACCGAGCGTCGCGTTGGTGGACAGTGCGTCGAAGACACTGTTGTTCAGCGAGATCGCCCACACGTCGAAGAAGAAGGTGCCGTCACCAGCCATGCCAATGGCTGAGCGCGTCACGTAGATGTCCAAGGTGTTGGTGTCGTAGTTTGTGCCGATGGCGCTGTTCTGGTTCTCCGCGTTGGGGCTCCAGCCGTTGACTCCATGGCTCTGGAAGAACGTCCGACCGTTGTAAGGAGGATCCGCCCTGACCGTGTAGTTCATGCCGCCGTTGCTGGCGAAGCTCGCCTGGTTGGCCCAAACAGCGGTGGTCTTGGTGGCGGCGCCCGGCGTCGAGAGGGCAAGGGCGTACTGGGTATGGTTGTCGTACGGGCCGGAAATGCCGTTCAGCGTGAGCCGGAACATGATGGAGGTTTCCGTGTGCGAGACATCGACACTCAGGATGTTCTGCAGGTTGTTGCCGCCGGCTGGGAGGTCGGTGGCGGAATCGTTAAAGACAACGCCTGCCATCGCACTCGAGGCGAGAGCGATCGTGGTGGAGGCGGAAACGGCGAGGGTGGCGTAACGCATGTGAAACTCCGTGGGTACCGTGATGAAGCGGCAAGAGCCGAGATAAAGCGGCAAGAGCCGAGGGGACATTCGCTCGATGGCACGTTGCCGGAGCGGTGATGTCTTCATGAACGAGATCCACGCCGCGCGTCCATCATCATGGAACGATGGAATATGCAGTTCCGGCGATCGGTCGCATGAGCACGCTACGTTTCATCTTGTCGCGTAGGCATACGACGTTTCATCTTGTCGCATGATCATGCGACAACGTCCAGAGCTCCGCGCTGGGCATGCTCTGCACATCACTCGCCGAGCGCGTCAGCGACGGCGCGCTGGAACACGGCTTCTTCGGGACGGATGCCGGTCCACTGCTCGAAGATCTGCATGGCAAGTTGCACGAGCATCTCGACCCCGTCGACAACGGGGCAACCGCGCTCGCGCGCCGCGCGCAGGAAGGGCGTGAGCCGCGGGTTCGTGATCACGTCGACGGCAAGGCAGCCCGGAGCGACCGTTTCCCAGTCCACCGGCACGGGCTCAAGCCCGGGTGCGCAGCCGAGATGCGTGGCGTTCATGATCATCGTGGTGCCCGTCGGCAGGCGCACCGGTGATTCCCACCGCTGCCACTCGCAAGGCACGCCCGATGCATGGCGCACGCGCTCGGCCACCTCGCGGCCCTGTTCCTCGCGCCGGGTCACCAGCGTCAAGTGCGCGGCGCCTGCCCACGCAATCTCCACGGCCATGGCGCGCCCCGCGCCGCCGGCCCCCAGCATCACCACGCGCTGACCCTTCAGCGGAGCCACCTTGGCGATGGCCTTCACCACGCCCTTGCCATCGTTGTTGTGGCCGATCAGCCGTCCATCACGCATGGTGATGTAGTTGGCGGCGCCGATCGCGCGCACGTCGTCATCAAGTTCGTCGAGGAGCGGCATCACCGCCACCTTCCACGGCACCGTGATGCACATGCCGCGGTAGCCGAGCGGCCGCAGCGCGGCGACCGCAAGTGCGAGGTCGCGTTCGTTGGCGATGTCGTTCTTCCAGAACTGCCAGTGCAGGCCATGGTGCGCGTACACCGCATCAAACATCCGGTCGATCGGGTTCTCGGCAACCGGGTGGCCGAGCATGCCGGTCATCTGCTTCTGTGGGGCGATCTGGCTCATCGTCGAATTCCGGTGTCCTTCCGAACGGTCGCTTCGTCGCTCGGGGCCAAGGCCCGGAGTCTAGAACGGGCGAGCAACACCATACACCTTCGCGTGAGCAGAGGCATCACCCACGGATCACCGTTCGCATGAACGAAGGCTGCCACTGAGTCAACGAGTACCCTTGCCACCGCAAGGCCACCGACCATCGCCACGCAGCCCATCATCATCCTCTTCGACGGCGTCTGCAACCTCTGCAGCGGAATGGTGCGGTTTGTGATCGCGCGCGATCCGCATGCGCAATGCCGGTTCGCGGCGCTGCAGTCCGAGGCGGCGCGCGCTGCGTGCGCGAAGGTGGGTTACGAACTGCCCGCCTTCAACACGCCGAGCACGATCGTGGTCATCGAGGGCGATCGAGCACTCGAGCGTTCCGATGCAGCACTTGCCATCGCGCGCCGCATGTCGTTCCCGTGGCCGATGTTCGGCGTCTTCCGCGTGCTGCCGCGCGGGCTTCGCGACGCGCTGTACCGCTTCGTGGCGCGCAACCGATACCGATGGTTCGGGCGCGCCGAGGCGTGCATGGTGCCCAGGGCGGAGCTTCAGGAGAGGTTTCTCGACTAACCATCGAATCCATCGAGGTTCTCGGCGACGATATCGGGCCGTGCTCGCCCATGAGATCACTCCATCATGACGGCTCACTCGGCTACGTCAGCCCCGAAGTCGATCCTCAAGTTCTTTTGCTTGACGCTCAAATTCAGCCGCGTTAGCCGTTCGAAACTTCTCAAGATTTTCAATCCTCCAGCGAATGGCCGGAAGGTCCTTCGCGTGTTTGCACTCAAGGAGGGACCAATCGGGTGCTGCCCGTGCTAGACCAACGAGAAACGTTTTGTGCTTGTCACTGATGCGAGTCGGAAGTTCGCCGAAGAGCCGAACTCGCGCTTGAAGCAGCGTTTCCAGAGTCACTGGTTCTCTCGTCATGCCGACAAACGTGGACTGATACTCCTGCGCGATGTCTTTGGGCGTCGCGAAGAGCACTTCGTGCATCGGCCGATTGTGCCCGGCAAGGTATGTGACAAAGCACTCGACCGTCCTCTCTGTGAGTCCATCGGCTTCGTACATTTGCGCGACATCAAAGAGGTCTCGTGGGTGCTGGCGATCAAGGGCGGCGACAATCTTGCTCCCATAGAGTTCCTCAACCGCAAGCGTAGGCACGGATAGTTCTACGCTGAACATTTCAGCGGTACGGGCTGAGAGTGGTCGCTTCTCAACCGGCAGCACCGTTCCACGAAAGACGAGATTGATTTCGACTTTGACTTGGACTTGGGTGTTGCTAACCAACAACTTGCTGTCGCCAATGTCTGAGGCAGAGGTGGTCTTCACCTCAAGCTTCATTCCACGGAGCCGTTTCGCGATGGTTCCGATCTCATCCGAAATTGCTTTGAGCGCCGCATCCCTCGGCGTCTCCCAAGAGGTGTAAGCCACGTCGATATCCACCGACAGTCGCGGCATATCGCGCACGAAGAGGTTGATGGCGGTTCCGCCCTTCATGGCGAAGATGTCGCTCCGAAAAATTTCGGGCGCTACGGTGAGCAGCAGTCTGACTGTGTCGGCGTAGGCTTTATTCATTGGGCTTGAGTGTCAGCAGTGAACCGTCCGGGAGGCGGTTTATCCACCGCCGATTGCTGCCCACGCAGATGTCAAACTGTGCGTAGAGTTGTTCTACATCCAAGAGCCCAGTCTCACGGCTCCACTTGAGAAAGAGTCGAACCGCTTTGACGGACGTGCAGCAAGCAAGAAGTTTGCCCGCCACGTCGGTCCGGAAATTTCTGAGCCCTTCAAAAACGTTTCGAGTCTCCTCAAGCATCTCGTAAGTGCCGACCTGGTAAAGCATCTCAAGAGTTGCTCGCTCAGGCGTTGAGACACGGAGACCTTCGGTTTCTCCGGGAGGTGTTGTCACTGTAGATTCGGCGAACTTCTCATTCGGCCAGTCGAAGAGGTGGGCGGAGACATAGCGAGCAGGAGTCAACGAGGTGAACCACGCGGGAAGTACAAAGCGACCTTCGCCCCAGAGGACGAGCGTTTCTCGCATGGCGAGGTTGTGCTGTACACCTTGGAGGGCGAGGGCCGATTTCCCTCCGACATGGAGCCCCTGCACTTTCGTTTGGAGAAACTTGACAGCACCGTGTGGCGAAAGTTGGTCGCCAGGAAATGCATAGACCCCGTGCCCGAGACGGACGAGCCAGCCCTCTTTGGCGTAGTACGAAGCAGCTTTAGCACTTATGCCAAGGCGCTCCAGCGTGGCCACATCGAAGGGCGTTCCTCTGGGAAGCCCTAACTGAAGACGCTTGATTAAACCATGTCTACGAATTCGCTCCATATGTGAATTATATCGCTATTTCAAATCACTGTCCATACAAGTGTTTGGAATGATCGTTGAAATATCTATCTAGTCGGAATTTTCATGCAGTTTCAAAGCACTATGCAGAGCAAAGACCAAAGCTCTACCCTTTGCGGCACTCTGCCGTTCCGCAAGTTATAGGTCAAATAGCCTCACACAAGACCGGTCGATGAGTGCCAGAACCTGCTTGGGGTGTGCTCACGCCCAGCGTTCGCAAGTGTGGACCTGCACACCAATCATGGACACCCATGACGATCCTATCCGACCCTCTCGGTCGCCTCGAACGCTTCGGGGCTGACGTAGCCGAGTGAGCCGTGGATTCTGATTCGTTGGTACCACACCTCGATCCATTCAAAGATTGCCGTGCGCGCCTCATCGTGCGTGCGGAAACGCCGGCCGTGGACGAGTTCCTTCTTCAGGGTCGCCCAGAGGCTTTCCATCATGGCGTTGTCATAGCAATTGCCAGCACGGCTCATGCTCTGTGCCATGCCATGCTCCTCGAGAAGTTCTCGACACGCATGACATGCATATTGCACACCACGATCGCTGTGATGCACTAGGCCAATCGGTGGAGACCGGCGCTTGACGGCCATCGTGAGCGCATCTGTTGCAATCGTCGCATGCAGCGTGTTCGACATGCTCCACCCAACAATACTTCGGCTCCATGCGTCCATCACGCCAGCGAGGTAGAGAAAGCCCTCATCTGTTGGAATGTAAGTGATGTCGCACAGCCACTTCTTGTTTGGTCCGTCTGCGGTGAAGTCACGCTCAAGAAGATCTGGCGAAGGTGCATGTACGTGCGCACTCTGCGTAGTTGTTGGACGGTACTTTCGTACATATTTCGCACGGATTCCGCACTCTTGCATGATTCGTGAGACCGTGTTGCGATGAGCGGCGAGACCAAGTTTCGGAAGCTCGCGCGTGATCTTTGGTGAGCCATAAATTCGACGCGACTCCGTGTGGATGCGCACCACGGCTCTCTCGATGGCGAGCCTCCGTTCTTTACGCGGCGCAGGCAAAGCCTGGAGGAATTGGTAGTAACCGCTCGGGCTGACTTCAAGCAAACGGCACGCCATGCGGGTCGTGCATGTGCCCACGAGTTCGTCACGGATGAAGGCGTACTTCACGACTGCTCCCGCGCGAAGTACGCCGCCGCTTTTTTTAGGATGTCTTTCTCGAGGGTTAACTTGCGCACCTCCGCCTCGAGCTCGCGCACGCGCGCTTGAGCGTCGACCATCGTCTTAGGGGTCGCTTTGACAACCGTCGTTCGCCGCGCACGCCGCTGGTCGCGGACCCAACTGTGCAGCGTGTGGTAGGGCATGCCAAGGTCCTCCGCCGCTACGCGGATCGACAGACCCTGGGACAACACCAGGCCGACGGCAGATTCTCGAAACTCACGGGTATAAACTCGCATCGTGGACATGAAACACGCTCCTTCTGGCAGGTGCAATCCTGCCGACTGGGGGTGTCCGTGATTCGAGTGGAAGTCCAGTGAAGACTCCGAGACCCGCCACGACCCGCCCCCTAGCCCACCCCTCGAAAACCCTGCGCACAAAGCGAAAGACGCGCCCTCTATGGAGGACGCGTCTCTAGTGCGTTTGGCGAGGGCTGCTGTTCGCAACCACTCTTGAAGTAGTGGGCAGCAAATGGGTGCGGTACCGAATGTTGATTGACAAACTAGGTGTCTCTGGGTATTGTTGACAGAACGCAGTCGCGGGGGGCCTGCTGTTCAACCGGGTAAATCTTCAAAGAAAGACTGGGAAATGATAACTAGAACCGGGCGTTACACGGGTGTTCTCTCGCTGGGAATCGTGGCTGGCTGTGCCTTTGGGCAGGTTGCTGGGTACGAGGTCATCGACCTTGGCACGCTGCCGTCCCCGGCGGATCCGAAGTCGGATGCATGGGCTATCAATGATCGGCATGAGATTGTGGGTTGGGCCATCGACTCGTTCAACCAGACACACGCCACGATTTGGCTTTACTGCCCGAACTACGGGCTCGCGGCAGGGCAGTGGCACGATCTCACCGACATGGCTGGCGAGAATGATTTCGGGGAGGCGTACGACATCAATATGTCAGGCCTGGTGGTCGGTCGCCAGACGGTCTCGACCTCTGGCTGGACGCCGCGCGGCTATATCTGGGATGTCGCATCTAGCCCGCTGGTGACCACGGAACTCGACACGCTTGTCGGTGGCGCGACGACGGAAGGGTTTGCGGCCGCGATCAACGATGCGAGCCCCGCGATCGTGGTGGGATTCGCGCAGGCTTCTGGTAGTTGCGGCTTCTCTCCGCGTTACGAGGCCTTCAGCTACCAGTCTGGGGATCCGCCGACAACGTTGACGGCCCTGGGTGCCAACTCCGGCAACTTTTTCAGCATGGCGTCCGGCGTGAACAACGCGTCCACGCCGCGCGCTGCCGGAAGGTCTACCTCTGAGCAGTGCCTGATTACCTCTTGCCAAAACGACCAGACGGCCGTTGATTGGACGATCTCTGGGTCGCCGACCCTGACGACGCTGCCAGACAACGGTGCCGCGTATGGCGCACAGGCTTGGGGGATCAACGACGCTGGCCACGCTGTCGGACTCGCGCTCACCGCCACCTCGCCGTGCGTTAAGCATGCGGCCTTCTGGTCCACTTCTTCATCGAGTCCAGTCGACCTGGGATCCATTGGCATATCCGGTTCGGATGCCTCGCGCGCCTTCCGTCTCACCGAGTCGGGCGCCAGCGGGGAAGTCACCGTGGTGGGCGGCGACACCACTAACGCCCTCGCGTATCGCTGGTACCGCGACGGGACTGGTACGTGGAGTGGTACGGATCTTAACTCGCTGATCTCTCCGCTCTGTGGCTGGGTGCTCAGCGAAGCGCATGATGTCTCTTCTGACGGGTGGATCGTTGGCGGTGGCTGGATCGCGCAGCCGGCAGGCGGTTCGGAGTATCACGGGTTTCTTCTCAAGCCGATCACTTGTTTGGGCGACCTAGACGGGTCCTGCACGGTGAACGGCGCAGATCTCGGGATTCTCCTTGGCGCGTGGGGCTGCACCAGCCCCTGCCCGGCCTGCCGAGCTGACCTTAATCGAGATGGCCTCATTAACGGTGCCGACCTCGGCATAATTCTCGGCGCATGGGGTGCCGCGTGTGAGTGTTGGTCCTGCCCGAGCGGCAACCGGAGCAACGTCGCGCAGGAATCTGAATCGGACAGCGTGCTCGCAGAAGGGCTCGCCATCCTCGGCTACGGCTCGGTGGCAGAATTCAATGCGTCACTGCGTAATCGGTCCGACAGTGAGCGCGCAGAAGTTCTCGATTGGCTACTCATTTACTTGACTGCGCGAAACTAACCGTGCAAGATGTCCGTAGGAGAATTCTGAGGACCGCTATGACATGTGTAACCCCTATAACTTTCGGTCTGGCGGTGCTGTGCGTCGCGGGGCAGTCGTTCGGCGGACTTGCCGTGGTCACTGGTGCCGCGAATGCGAATCAGTGGCTTGGCGATGCAGGGGCTTACAGCACAATCACGTTCACGGAATTCCCCTACGGCACGTTGATCACGGAACAGTATGCATCGCTGGGGATTCACTTCGTCGAGCCGCAGGGCAACTGGATCTACTCAACGGTTTCGTTCACGCAAGATGGATGGGGGCTCCAGGGAGAGAACTCGATCGACATGCGGTTCGACACGCCGATGCGCGGACTCGCGGTGTACTACCCCGGAGTCGTGAAGGCACAGTTCTTTTCCGGGGACCAGCTCGTCTACTCATGGACGCAGAACTTCGGTGGCGGATCAAACAAGTTTGCCGGGTTCTTTGGGGACGTGGCCTTCGACCGGGTTGTGTTCAAGAACGCGGTGAATCCGCCACCGTGGGGCAGCACCTACCCCGTGTACTTTGACAACCTCTACTTCACGACGGTCCCAGTGCCGGGCGTTGCCTTATACCTGATTGGGGGCGTTTCGATCGTGTGCAGGCGGCGGGAAAGGGTGGTCTCGCGTTAGGTTTCCTCCGCTGGGCGGGTGCTCCTCGAAGCCATAACCCGCGGTCAGTCGTTCGCAACGGTTCGGGAGCGAACCAGCGCTCCCGACCCCGGGGGTAGTGACCGCTCCAGCGGGCCCGACCCACTCTTAACCCGGCACCCTCCCGCGGAGAGACCCGGAGGACTTTCGGCCCATCCGGTCGGCCAGCGGGTGAGTCCGGGCGACCACGTGGTTAAGACTCCGAGACTCGCCGCGACCGCCCGCCCTGGCCCACTCCTCGGAATCCCCGCGCACAAAAGCGAGAGACGCGCCCTCATGGAGGACGCGTCTCTCGTGCGTTTGGCGAGGGCTGCTGTTTGCAACCACTCTTGAAGTAGTCCTGAGCCGACGCTGATCGGAAAGTCGCGGAGCTTTGACCAGAGAACCGACCGCCGCCAACGAACGACATATTTGGGCCAGCGCGCGCAAATCTTGTTCATGCATGACTTTGAGGCCGCTCGCTGCGGTGCCCGCCTCGGTCACCATTCCGGACAGCTCGTCTGTGTGCCTCCCGAGGATTCTCTAAGGATCCCCCGACCTCTCGGCGAGGGTTCTTCGTGAACTGGCGTGGACTGCTCGCCCCACGCACGCGCGTGGCGCGGGCGGGGGTGCGTCGCGCCTTCCGCTGCGGGCAGCTGCCAGTCCCGTCGTCGCCCCCAGCTCGCTTCGCCGTCGTCTACAGCGGCGAGGTCCGGCACCGCGAGGCGAGCAGTCCGGTCGCTTCGCCGAGGTCGAGATCGGCGATGAGCAGCCCCGCTTGGCCGTACGGTTGGAAGCAGAGCAGCGTGCCGTCCGGACGAGCGATCGCCGAGGTGGTGCCGGAGCCCTCGCTCGCGCAATTCACCGAGGCGAAGTAGCAGGTGTTCTCTGCCGCGCGACAGAGCACCGCCTTCTCGTGGAACGAGTTGCAGGGATCGGCGAATGTGGTCGGACGGTAGCTTCCGGGTTCGGCGACATGCGCATGCGGGTGAAAGACGACCTGCGCACCCCGACGGACGGCCCACCGCACGGTTTCGGGATATCTCCAGCCTTCGTGGCAGATCACCACGCCGAAGGTCAGTGGTCCGGCGGTGAAGGTCCTGCGTTCAGAGCCGAACGCCGGGTAGATCGCGTCTTCCGACGGATCGAGCTGCACCTTTTCCTGCCAGCCGGCGATCGTGCCGTCCGGGTTGATCACGCAGGCCGCGATTTGCAAGCCGCGATCGGTCAGCCGCTCCATGCCCATGATGACCGTGATGCCTGCATCCTTGGCCGCACGGGCCACTTCGGACAACGCTCGCTCGAGAAACGCGGGATCCGGCGGCGGTGTGGTCGTGCCCGGCCAGCGATATCCCGGAATGAAGCACTCGGGGAAGCACACCACGAGTGCCCCTTGCCGACCAGCGTCAGCGATCGTCGATATTGCGAAAAGGACGGACTCGTCCGGAGTCGTAGCGACCGGGACGTTGGCGAGGGCGATGCGAACCGAACTCATGTCGAGATCCTTGGTTGATGGACGGCACTGATCGGAACTGGTCATCCCAACGACGAAAGAATAGTTGCTCGCGGCGCGTGGGCGTAACCCGCTCCCTCTAGCCATGCGCGAGCACACCCTACCCCTCCGCGTGAGCGGAGACATCACCCACGGATCACCGTTCGCACGAACGAAGGCTGCCACTCGACGAGTACCCTTGCACCCGCAAGGGCACCGACCATCGCCACGCAGCCCATCATCATCCTCTTCGACGGCGTCTGCAACCTCTGCAGCGGAATGGTGCGGTTTGTGATCGCGCGCGATCCGCATGCGCAATGCCGGTTCGCGGCGCTGCAGTCCGAGGCGGCGCGCGCTGCGTGCGCGAAGGTGGGTTACGAACTGCCCGCCTTCAACACGCCGAGCACGATCGTGGTCATCGAGGGCGATCGAGCACTCGAGCGTTCCGATGCAGCACTTGCCATCGCGCGCCGCATGTCGTTCCCGTGGCCGATGTTCGGCGTCTTCCGCGTGCTGCCGCGCGGGCTTCGCGACGCGCTGTACCGCTTCGTGGCGCGCAACCGATACCGATGGTTCGGGCGCGCCGAGGCGTGCATGGTGCCCAGGGCGGAGCTTCAGGAGAGGTTTCTCGACTAACCATCGAATCCATCGAGGTTCTCGGCGACGATATCGGGCCGTGCTCGCCCATGAGATCACTCCATCATGACGGCTCACTCGGCTACGTCAGCCCCGAAGTCGATCCTCAAGTTCTTTTGCTTGACGCTCAAATTCAGCCGCGTTAGCCGTTCGAAACTTCTCAAGATTTTCAATCCTCCAGCGAATGGCCGGAAGGTCCTTCGCGTGTTTGCACTCAAGGAGGGACCAATCGGGTGCTGCCCGTGCTAGACCAACGAGAAACGTTTTGTGCTTGTCACTGATGCGAGTCGGAAGTTCGCCGAAGAGCCGAACTCGCGCTTGAAGCAGCGTTTCCAGAGTCACTGGTTCTCTCGTCATGCCGACAAACGTGGACTGATACTCCTGCGCGATGTCTTTGGGCGTCGCGAAGAGCACTTCGTGCATCGGCCGATTGTGCCCGGCAAGGTATGTGACAAAGCACTCGACCGTCCTCTCTGTGAGTCCATCGGCTTCGTACATTTGCGCGACATCAAAGAGGTCTCGTGGGTGCTGGCGATCAAGGGCGGCGACAATCTTGCTCCCATAGAGTTCCTCAACCGCAAGCGTAGGCACGGATAGTTCTACGCTGAACATTTCAGCGGTACGGGCTGAGAGTGGTCGCTTCTCAACCGGCAGCACCGTTCCACGAAAGACGAGATTGATTTCGACTTTGACTTGGACTTGGGTGTTGCTAACCAACAACTTGCTGTCGCCAATGTCTGAGGCAGAGGTGGTCTTCACCTCAAGCTTCATTCCACGGAGCCGTTTCGCGATGGTTCCGATCTCATCCGAAATTGCTTTGAGCGCCGCATCCCTCGGCGTCTCCCAAGAGGTGTAAGCCACGTCGATATCCACCGACAGTCGCGGCATATCGCGCACGAAGAGGTTGATGGCGGTTCCGCCCTTCATGGCGAAGATGTCGCTCCGAAAAATTTCGGGCGCTACGGTGAGCAGCAGTCTGACTGTGTCGGCGTAGGCTTTATTCATTGGGCTTGAGTGTCAGCAGTGAACCGTCCGGGAGGCGGTTTATCCACCGCCGATTGCTGCCCACGCAGATGTCAAACTGTGCGTAGAGTTGTTCTACATCCAAGAGCCCAGTCTCACGGCTCCACTTGAGAAAGAGTCGAACCGCTTTGACGGACGTGCAGCAAGCAAGAAGTTTGCCCGCCACGTCGGTCCGGAAATTTCTGAGCCCTTCAAAAACGTTTCGAGTCTCCTCAAGCATCTCGTAAGTGCCGACCTGGTAAAGCATCTCAAGAGTTGCTCGCTCAGGCGTTGAGACACGGAGACCTTCGGTTTCTCCGGGAGGTGTTGTCACTGTAGATTCGGCGAACTTCTCATTCGGCCAGTCGAAGAGGTGGGCGGAGACATAGCGAGCAGGAGTCAACGAGGTGAACCACGCGGGAAGTACAAAGCGACCTTCGCCCCAGAGGACGAGCGTTTCTCGCATGGCGAGGTTGTGCTGTACACCTTGGAGGGCGAGGGCCGATTTCCCTCCGACATGGAGCCCCTGCACTTTCGTTTGGAGAAACTTGACAGCACCGTGTGGCGAAAGTTGGTCGCCAGGAAATGCATAGACCCCGTGCCCGAGACGGACGAGCCAGCCCTCTTTGGCGTAGTACGAAGCAGCTTTAGCACTTATGCCAAGGCGCTCCAGCGTGGCCACATCGAAGGGCGTTCCTCTGGGAAGCCCTAACTGAAGACGCTTGATTAAACCATGTCTACGAATTCGCTCCATATGTGAATTATATCGCTATTTCAAATCACTGTCCATACAAGTGTTTGGAATGATCGTTGAAATATCTATCTAGTCGGAATTTTCATGCAGTTTCAAAGCACTATGCAGAGCAAAGACCAAAGCTCTACCCTTTGCGGCACTCTGCCGTTCCGCAAGTTATAGGTCAAATAGCCTCACACAAGACCGGTCGATGAGTGCCAGAACCTGCTTGGGGTGTGCTCACGCCCAGCGTTCGCAAGTGTGGACCTGCACACCAATCATGGACACCCATGACGATCCTATCCGACCCTCTCGGTCGCCTCGAACGCTTCGGGGCTGACGTAGCCGAGTGAGCCGTGGATTCTGATTCGTTGGTACCACACCTCGATCCATTCAAAGATTGCCGTGCGCGCCTCATCGTGCGTGCGGAAACGCCGGCCGTGGACGAGTTCCTTCTTCAGGGTCGCCCAGAGGCTTTCCATCATGGCGTTGTCATAGCAATTGCCAGCACGGCTCATGCTCTGTGCCATGCCATGCTCCTCGAGAAGTTCTCGACACGCATGACATGCATATTGCACACCACGATCGCTGTGATGCACTAGGCCAATCGGTGGAGACCGGCGCTTGACGGCCATCGTGAGCGCATCTGTTGCAATCGTCGCATGCAGCGTGTTCGACATGCTCCACCCAACAATACTTCGGCTCCATGCGTCCATCACGCCAGCGAGGTAGAGAAAGCCCTCATCTGTTGGAATGTAAGTGATGTCGCACAGCCACTTCTTGTTTGGTCCGTCTGCGGTGAAGTCACGCTCAAGAAGATCTGGCGAAGGTGCATGTACGTGCGCACTCTGCGTAGTTGTTGGACGGTACTTTCGTACATATTTCGCACGGATTCCGCACTCTTGCATGATTCGTGAGACCGTGTTGCGATGAGCGGCGAGACCAAGTTTCGGAAGCTCGCGCGTGATCTTTGGTGAGCCATAAATTCGACGCGACTCCGTGTGGATGCGCACCACGGCTCTCTCGATGGCGAGCCTCCGTTCTTTACGCGGCGCAGGCAAAGCCTGGAGGAATTGGTAGTAACCGCTCGGGCTGACTTCAAGCAAACGGCACGCCATGCGGGTCGTGCATGTGCCCACGAGTTCGTCACGGATGAAGGCGTACTTCACGACTGCTCCCGCGCGAAGTACGCCGCCGCTTTTTTTAGGATGTCTTTCTCGAGGGTTAACTTGCGCACCTCCGCCTCGAGCTCGCGCACGCGCGCTTGAGCGTCGACCATCGTCTTAGGGGTCGCTTTGACAACCGTCGTTCGCCGCGCACGCCGCTGGTCGCGGACCCAACTGTGCAGCGTGTGGTAGGGCATGCCAAGGTCCTCCGCCGCTACGCGGATCGACAGACCCTGGGACAGCACCAGACCGACGGCAGATTCTCGAAACTCACGGGTATAAACTCGCATCGTGGACATGAAACACGCTCCTTCTGGCAGGTGCAATCCTGCCGACTGGGGGTGTCCGTGATTCGAGTGGAAGTCCACTCATGAGCGCGAAACAATCACATAAGAGTCTCGCTTCGCAAGATGATTGGGCACTGCGCGGAGCCAAAGTTCCTGATCGAATAGATGTTTCAGCCACGTGCAACTTTCGGCAACAGGCGCGTGTAGTTACTTCTGAGATCGCTGATCGTAAGTACGAGACAATTCTCGAACTAGGCGTCTACCCTGGACAAATTCTTGCTTTTTTGGCCCAAGCGCTTGGCCTACGGGCAGCAGGGTTGGAGTACGTGGCATCTCAGGCGGCGGCCGTTCGTGCGGCATTTCCAGAGATTGAGGTGATAGAAGGAGATTTGTTTTCCGAAGACTGGCTGCTGGGCAATCGTAAATGGGACGTCGTGTGCAGTTTCGGATTGGTTGAACATTGGGACGATCCCAGGGCGCCGATCGCGCGGCAGATTCGTCTGGTCGCACCGGGCGGGAGTTGCATCATTGCAATCCCGAATCACTCTGGACCCTACGGATGGCTTATGAAAGTGCTTGACCCCGCGATGCACTCGCGTCATAGTCGTATATCAGGTTCGCAATTGGAGGCAGCATTTCGCGAAGTTGCGGGAGATTCATGGAAGATTCGCTTCTGTAACACATTAGAGGGTTCGGGGTTCTGGAATTGCGGCGCTGCAGAATGGGTATCGAAGCGCGGGCCTAGTGTGCGCTGGGGCCTTTCGAAGTCACTTGCGGTGTGGCACCGGTTCGTAACGCCGCTGCCGGTCCCTAGTGTATTTCGTCCCAACTTCATGCTTATTGCCACCCATACGGTGGCCAAAGGTTAGAGCCATTCGGTACTGATCGTTCAACCGAAAGTAGTCGGAGTCGTCATTTAGACGGTAGCAATCCATCCAATTCTTGCGTTGGTTCTATCTACTCAAAATTTGCAAGCAGCAATAGTTATTGCGCTTTGTCCTAGTGGGCTCCTGCGCTGTCCCTTGGATATTCAATTGGTATCCCGAGTATTGGGTTCGAGACAGGGCGCGCCTTAGTTTCCGCCATTCCAATTTGGTTGCTTGATCTGGCGCGGCGGGTCCTAGTGCGCCCATTGGCGGGTAGTGGGCGGAGGCACACGTGGTTGCGCGCATCATCCGAAGGTAGAGCAGTTCATTTAGTATGCCACGTAGGTATGTCAGTCGAAATCACTCAACATTCCTTTGAGATAGAACAGAACCGGAAGTATTGGCAAAAAAAGCCTTTGCTACAAAGGGTCTATAAGCGCTTTTATGCTGCGATAGCCCAGCGTCTAGTGGCTGGTACGAAACTTGAACTCGGCTCTGGGATTGGCCAAATCAAACAGTTCATTCCTGATTGCATCACCTCGGATTTGTTTCAGAATCCTGGCGTTGATCGGGTTGAGTCGGCATACAGGCTGTCCCTGGGGGATGGGTCACTGCACAACATTATTCTCTTTGATGTGTGGCATCACCTGGAATACCCGGGATCAGCGCTCGCGGAGATGTGGCGCGTTTTGGCGCCTGGTGGGCGCGTAGTGATCTTTGATCCCGCGATGGGGATCATTCCCCGCATGGTGTATGGGTTGTTCCATCACGAGCCACTTGGATTTGGGCGACCCATTCATTGGCTTCCACCACCTTCACTCGCTCTGGAAGACGCGCCATATTTTGCAGCACAGGCCCGTGCATGGAGAATTTTTTATCGTCATGAAGATTTGGATCAACTCAACAAGTGGAACATATTGGAATGCTCCGCGTGGTCTGACTTCGCTTATCTTGGCAGTGGCGGTTTTTCAAAGCCGCCTATGTACCCTGACGTCTGTCTTCCGTGGATCGAAACCTTGGATCGTTGGCTAACTTGGATCAGTTGTCCCATTTTTGCTGGACGGATGTTGATCGTCTTGGAGAAAAAATAATGTCGCCTGCTTTGAAGCATCACCAACATCTGAAACCCTATTTGGATAAGCCAGCAGCTCATTATGTTGACGCAGCGCCAACACTTAAAGTTGGTGCACGTGCGTATCGTGGCGTGTTAGGCCATTACTACAGACTGATCATTCCGCCCAATGCTAGGGTTCTAGAAATTGGTTGTGGAGATGGATCGCTGCTCAGAGAGTTGCCAAACCGAGATGTCACAGGCTTTGATGTCAGCGCCGACCAGATTGCTTTGGCAGTAAGGAATGTTCCGCACGGTCGATTTTTAGTAGGGGCTGGCGAGCTTATGTCGGTTCCCGAGACATTCGATGTCATCATCATTTCGGACACGCTTAATCTTGCAGCTGATGTACAAACGATGCTCAGGCAAGCTCTGCGAATGGCGCATCCACGGACGCGTCTAGTAGTCAATTTCCACAGCACGCTTTGGCGACCTATCCGCTCGATTGCAGAAAGTTTAGGTTTAGTTGGATCATCCCCACCATCAAGCTGGTTAAGTGCCAGTGATGTTCAGAATCTGATGGCCCTTGCCGGCTGGGACATGATTAGCCAAAACGCCCGGATTTTGTTGCCGGCGAGTGTTCCACCAGTATCAACCATTTTGAATCGGTGGCTTGCACCACTTCTTCCGTGGTTTTGCATGACGGTGTTTCAAGTCGCGCGACCCGGGCGAAGTCGGGTACAGGAAAATGCGCCCTCAGTCTCCGTCCTGATTCCGGCGCGAAACGAGGCGGGCAACATCGCCGCCGTCATTCCAAGAACCCCATCTATGGGCTGCTGGACAGAGTTCATATTTGTCGAAGGTCATTCTAAGGATGGAACCTGGTCGGAGATCCAAAGCCTTGTGCAGCAGTATCCCAATCATCGAATCAAGACACACCAGCAGACGGGCAAAGGTAAAGGAAACGCCGTACGTGAGGGATTTGAGTTGGCCGAAGGCGACATCCTGATGATTCTTGATGCGGACTTGACGATGCCGCCAGAGGAACTTTCTAAGTATTACGACGCGCTGCATAGCGGCGTTGCAGACTTCGCAAATGGCGTGCGTTTGGTGTACCCAATGGAAGGCCAGGCCATGCGATTCCTGAATCTGTGTGCAAACAAGTTCTTTGCGGTAGCCTTCTCGTGGGTGCTGGGGCAGCCTGTAAAGGACACACTGTGCGGTACAAAGGTGTTGCGTCGCACCGATTACCAATGCATCGTTGCTAACCGTGCCTACTTTGGCGACTTTGATCCCTTTGGTGACTTCGATTTGCTGTTTGGCGCAGACAAGTTGCAGTTGAAGATTGTGGACATCCCCATTCGCTATCGCGACCGTACTTATGGATCAACGCAGATTTCACGATTCCGGCATGGCTTCTTGCTGCTAGGGATGCTTGGTTTCGCTGCACGAAAGTTGAAGTTTGTGTGATTTTTAAACACCGTACCGCTTATGTGCGTTGTGGCACCCTCATGTGTTGGACAGATCTGTTATTTCTCTATCCAATGCCACTTTGTGGCCTTTATGAAATAGGGATTTTTTGTAGGCGCGGTGGAATCCACCTGTAGTTGTCCATCGCGTGGGTCCCCGGGATTTTCAACTACGAGCATTTGACTTGATGTTTCGGAGTTAAATTTCAAGGCTATAAGTGAGCTGGGACTTATGGTCTGGATGAATTCATCAAGCTTGTATACAGCCATTCCTCTGTCAATTATCGATTGGATCGCATCGGCTTTGGTCAGCAATGCAGCGCCATTGATATTGGCGGACGAGTGCGTATCCGAAATGAAGACCGTTGGATCTTTGCCGATAGAGATGGTCATGGGCGTAGCGGTTGCCAGAGTTGGCGACTTGCGGGTTATGTAAGCAGCGATTCCAATAATGAACATTGTCAGTATGACCGTGCCACACGCATGTGAAAGACGGACGAGGTTCTCTTTGGGTTCTAGGCTGGTCTCGCTGCCATAAATGCCCTCTGGGATTGTCCAAATGAGACTAAGAAAGACAATCAATGATGGCGTTGCAATAATGACTCCGCGCAATCCGCCATCCCCCCAAATGATGGGCAGGCTCACAATCATTCCGATCACGGAACTAGACAGCAATGTGCCTATCAAATTCTTTCGCTTCAACATGATGATTACAGTAATGGTCCCACCAACAAACAGAATCCAACCGACCAATTTATCTGAGATTCGCCATGGCGCAGTTGATGCGATGAGCGATGTCCACAATCTGCCTGGCAGTAAAATCAAGGAATTTTGGAATCCGTTTCGAAGTTCGGCTACAGACTTGTTGATCGCTAGCATCGGGTTCTCGGAGAATTTCGTCCATGCTTCTTGGTACATCAAAGAAGTTCGCTCTTGCAGTCCTAGTTTGGCTCGTTCAGGCGAGACAGCATAAAAATCTTTGTATGCCTCATCCCAGCGCTTTCCGATGGCAAGGCCGTAAATCGTTGGGGCAGCATTGGCGTTCTCGGTTGCGCCATCCGTTGAAACTAGTTGGAACACGGCCTTGCCCCCTAGTAGGACGCTCGCCAATACAGCAACGGCGATTGCCATTCGGCGAAATCGATGAGCAGCCGGGGCAATTGCCTCTAACACCATTGGTACTGCAAGTAAACCCAATGGTCCCGGGCGGGTGAGCCAAGCCATACCTAGCCAGGCTATTCCAGCAAGCCGAACACCGAATCGGTTGTGTTTGCATCCGGCCAGCAAATACGCAAGACTCAGGCACGCGCACGAATACCCCACAGCCTCTGTCAGATATGAACCAAGAAATCCTTGGCCCACTCGAAAAATCCCTACCCAAATGATCAATGCGACGGATGGGGTGATAGTCGACCAGGCCGCAATTGTGAGTGCCGAGACCGCGAGGCTAAAAATCGCAGCCTGAATCAGCAGGCTCCATTGATAGTTGCCGCCGGCGAGCTGAAACTCACCAGAACGGATCAGGGCGTGTACGGGACGCCTAGCGGCCCACTGCACTGGCTGCCCATTGTTTACGGCGCTCATACCTGCGTACCAGCCTGCGGCATCGCTGAAGGGAATTCTTCCAGCGAGTAGAACCGACTGAGGTCCCTCAGTGCTGTATGGACTGGTTGGCAATCTGTTACTGACCCACCCACTTGCGAGCGAAGCCATGCTGACACCAACTGTCAGGGCGACAATGGCTAATGCTGGCGCGGGAACGCCAACGAATGGCTTTAGCCAACGCGCGAAAGCAGCTAGAACTAATCCAAACACCAGTAGCGCTAGGCAAATTACTAATATGCCTTGGGACACGAATGTCGACAGCCACAGTCCCACGGATGTGTCCATGGGACCAAGCAGCCAGGAACCTGCAGCCAGACCAATCGCGGAACCTGCAGCGACTGTTAAAATCCAAGTTGCCCAATTCTTTCGAATCGTCCTTTGAAATAGTGCTAGTCCAGCAGCTCCAATACAGCACATGGAGATACCAGTAAGGCCAAGCCGGCTGCGGCGTTGTTCTTCCTGCTCGGTTGTTACCACCCCGGACTTTCTCGACAGATGCCACTGTACGGACATGCTCTCAATGCGTTCGGTCGCTCCGGGCAGTGACAACCGGACAGTCGCTCCGGGCCCGGATCCCCACACCGAGCAGGCACCTTGCAAAGACTCAGCGATTTGAACATGGTTGGAATGAGCAGCCAGCGTCACTCCGTTCACCACTACCTTGTGTCTGCACTGAACGGGACGTTCATTGTTGTCTGGCAAATCCAAAGTCCATCCATCTGAGACAAGTGCACTAACCTCGTCACTCGGTGGCGGAAGTGGCACCATAAATCCTCGCGTTCCGTATTTCTTCGCTCCGGCAACAGGAACGACTTGGCTTATCTCCCGCACTGATTCGATGGATGGGGATGGCCTGAGCAATGACAGAATGAGTAACACCCCAGCAATCACAAGTGCAGTAGCAAAAATGGTGATTGCAGTCGCGGCGGTTGGCGTATTGCGGGTAGTCGGTATCTCAGTGGCTGGTGAGTCCATGCTTTCAGGCATCACTTTCTTACGTGGTGTGTCGATCTAGGGAGCTCATTCCGAATCACTTGACATTCTTCGGTCAAATCCCGTAATACCCCCTAAACCACTTCACAAACCGCGCCACGCCTTCCTCCACAGTGACCTCTGGTCGCACACCTAGGTCGCGCACCAGCCCGCCTATTTCGGCGAAGGTGTCCGCCACATCACCTGGTTGTGCAGGAAGCATCTCCATCACTGCCTTGCACCCAACATTCTGTTCGATCAACTCTAGGTAGCGCATGAGCGGCACCGGCTCGCCGCATCCAACGTTGTAGATCCGCCACGGCGCCGAACTGGAATCTTCATTCGGTCGTGCGGGATTGAAGTCAGGGTCGGGCGTAGCCGTGCGCGCGAGCGCCGCCACCACCGCGCGTACAACATCATCGATGTACGTGAAATCTCTCGAATGTTGGCCCTGGTTGTAGACCTGAATGGGCGTCCCCTCAATGATCGCTCGCGTGAACTTGAATAGCGCCATATCTGGCCTGCCCCATGGTCCGTAGACGGTGAAGAAGCGCAGTCCAGTCGTCGGCAGGCGGAACAGGTGGCTGTACGAATGAGCCATCAACTCAGTCGAGCGCTTCGTTGCTGAATAGAACGACATCGGATGGCTCGCTGATGCGCTTGTGGAATACGGCAAGTCCGTATGAAGGCCGTAAACAGAACTGGTGCTGGCGTACACCAAGTGTTCCACTCCATGGTGCCGGCATCCTTCCAGTACATGCGCCGTGCCCAGCAAATTGCTCTCCACATACGAGAGCGGTTGATCAATGGAGTGGCGAACACCCGCCTGCGCGCCAAGGTGTGCCACGCGCGCAAACGCGCCGGTACGAAAGATCCGCTCCATGGCGGCGCGGTCGGCAAGATTGGCGCGTTCGAAGCGAAATCTTGGTGAGCTCCCTAGCTTGGCAAGTCGTGCATCCTTGAGCGTGGTCTCGTAGTAATCGTTCACATCATCGATTCCGACTACATCGTGCCCCTCATCGAGCAGCGCCTGAGCCGTTGCCGCCCCAATGAATCCCGCTGCACCTGTGACAAGAATCCTCATCGGTGTATTGAAGCACATACAGGACGGTTGTGCCATCCCTTCGCTATCCTCTGACCCAATGCTGAACCCCGCACTCGAAGCGCACCACTCTGCCTACAAAGGCCGCACCATCTGCATCACTGGCGGGGCAGGCTTCATCGGCAGCCATATCGCGGACACGCTGGTGGAGTGCGGTGCTACGGTTCGCATCTTGGACGATTTCTCCAACGGCCGTGAGTCCAACTTGCAAGGCCCAGCCTCCGCCGCGAAGGTGATCCGCGGCAGCATCTGCGATGACGCCGTCCTCAATGCCGCATTTGCCGGCGCTGAAATCGTCTTCCACCAAGCCGCTATGGGGAGCGTGCCCCGCAGTATTGAAATCCCAGCGCTTTATCACGAGATCAACGTCACCGGCACCATGCGCGTCTTGGAAGCAGCGCGTCGCCACGGCGTTCGTCGCTTGGTCTACGCCGCGTCGAGCAGCGCGTACGGCAACACCGCCGTCCTCCCCAAGGTGGAGTCCATGCGCCCGGACACGCTGTCTCCCTACGCCTACACCAAGCTTGCCAGCGAATACTTGATGCGTGCGTGGGGCAACTGCTACGGTCTCGAAACCGTCAGCCTGCGCTACTTCAATATCTTCGGACCTCGCCAGCGCCATGACTCTCCATACGCAGCAGTCATCCCACTCTTTGCAAAGTGCATTCGCGAACGAGTGCGTCCGCAAGTGTTCGGCGACGGTCTGCAAACCCGCGACTTCACCTTTGTCGCCAACGCCGTCCACGCCAACCTCCTCGCCGGCTCCGTCCCCCACGCACTCCGCGGCGAAATGGTGAACATCGCTTGCGGCACTCGCTTCAGTCTGCTTGAACTCTTGGCGGCCATGTCAGAGATCATCGGAATCCCCAGCGAGCCAGATTTCCGCCCGGGCCGAACTGGCGATGTCCGTGACAGCGAAGCCGACATTCGCTGCGC
>Ga0247832_1001598_pt1 | contig 38905 bp, 28 predicted proteins | sample LaCruzMarch2015__10_FD_192407 | JGI IMG/M metagenome (GOLD analysis project Ga0247832, IMG submission 192407) | Freshwater microbial communities from meromictic Lake La Cruz, Castile-La Mancha, Spain - LaCruzMarch2015_4m | ecosystem: Environmental > Aquatic > Freshwater > Lake | place: Spain... | reverse complement strand
GAGTGCTGGATAAGATCATCGACGAGATGCGCGAGATCACCCAAAAACTGATCTTGGAAACCCCGGAAACCATCCCGATTTCCAGAAGCAGAAACCATCCCAAAACCCTCTTAAGTTAGCGCCATTCGGGTCAGTGTGCATTTTCTTACAGGGCATGCTTATGCGCCCCCCAACCAGCACTTCGTCGGACGACACGGAGGTCGTCCCTCCACGCCGGCACGTTCGTTTCCCTGGAGGGCGGTGCTCCGTCGGCGCCCACTTTTTCTCGACGTGCCATCCGGGAACGGAGATAGGATGGGGGCATGGATTTCACGAAGATGAACGGGGCGGGGAACGATTTTGTGGTGGTGGACAACCGGGCGGGGGAGCTGAGTCTCAGCGGGGAGGTGATTGCCCGGCTGTGCGACCGCCACTGCGGGGTGGGAGCGGACGGGCTCCTTGCGGTTGAGCCAGCCGAGGGCGGGGCGGATTTTCGGATGCGCTACTACAATGCGGATGGCGGGGAGGCGGAGATGTGCGGGAACGGGGCGCGGTGTTTTGCGCGATTTGCGGCGCGCCTGCTTTCGGGGGCGCCGGATTCGCTGAGCTTCGAGACTCCGGCCGGGCTGATTCGGGCGACGTTTTCCGGCGAGCTGGTGACGATCACGATGAGCGCGCCGCATGATTTTCGCGAGCCGGCCGAGTTGGCGGGCGCGCCCGGGCCCGTGCATTTTATGAATACCGGTGTCCCGCACGCGGTCGTTTTTGTGGACGACGTAGAGTTGGTGGACGTTATGACCTTGGGCGCGACTCTGCGCTGGCATGCGGCGTTTGAGCCAAGGGGGACGAACGCAAATTTTGCGCAGGTCGTCTCGCCCGGAAACCTGATCCTACGGACCTACGAGCGCGGGGTCGAGGGGGAGACGCTCGCATGCGGAACCGGAGTGTGCGCCACGGCCCTGCTGCACCACCTTGCCGCCGGGGTCCCCTCGCCTGTCGCGGTGCGCGTGCGGGGCGGCGAAACCTTGCGGGTCGGGTTCGCGAAGACGGACACGGGGGCGTTTCAAAATGTGACGCTCACCGGCCCGGCTGACTTCGTGTTTGCAGGATCGGTCGATTGACGTCCGCCCGCCCCGATTGGGACGCTGCAGAGTTGATCGGATGGGGCCACGGGGATCGCGACCCGTGACCCTTCCACACCACCGGACGTGCGGTTTTCCGCATCCGGCGGTTGAACAAGGCGGATTCTCATTTTCCTCTTTCCGCGAAGTCCCATTAACGGCGAGAGCGGACCTCCTTGTGGCGTTCCCGCTTCCCTCGCTTCTCGGCTTCCATCCGCCTTCTGCATCTCGGCTCTCAGGTATCGCCCAATCAGCGACAGCACCCGTTTATCTCTCACTTTCCGACCGATTGTGTTCATGCCCATGCCGGGCACACTAGCGGCGGTCTGTGACCGTCGCTGGTTTTTTCGGCATTCGTGCGACGGTCTCAGCCCGCCGCTACAGCATCATCGTCGTTCGGATGCCCAAGCCATTCGAGCGTGATCGCTGAGCGTGTGCCCGGCAGCCCAGGCGAAAAGTTACCCGAACCCCGGGATATTTCCGAGGTGCTGGGGGAGCGCCTTCCGAAGCCGGCGGAGCGCGGAGGTGCCGAGGGCGACCGGCTCGTCGGCTCCGTTCAGGATGGCGCAGGCGCCCCGGGACGGGCTGATCTCGAGCGAGTGAAGCCGCGAGAGGTTCAGCATCGTCGAGCGGTCGAGGCGCAGGAACGGCGGCGAGGGAAGAGCCCGCTCGTACGTGCCAAGCGACTGGCAGATCAGGATCGGACGCTCGCCGGCCACAAACACCCGCGTAAAATCTTTTTCCGCGCGGAGGGCGACGACGTCACCGAGCGGGGCAACGACCGTCCGCTCGGGCGTGCGCAGGCAGAGCCGGTCGCCGGATTCGTAGACGTTCGGGTCGGCGGATTCCTGGCCGATGGCGGAGCGGACCCGGGCGAGCGCCTGCGCCAGCCGGCGTGGCTCGACCGGCTTCAGAAGGTAGTCGACAGCCTGGAGATCAAACGCCCGCACCGCATACTTCGCGTGCGCAGTCACAATGACGACCGGCGGGGCATTTTTCAGTCGGGAAAAAAGTTGGAATCCATCCGCCTCGGGCATGCGGATGTCGAGGAGGACCGCGTCGGGGCGCGACTCCTCGACGAGGGTGACCGCCTGCTGGATGCCGTCGGCCTCGGCGATGACGGAGACGTCCGGCTGGGCGGCCAGGAGCTCGCGGAGCCCCTGGCGGGCGAGCGGCTCGTCATCGACGAGCATCAGGCGGAGCATGGTTCCCCCCGGAGTTGAAGAAACGCCCGAACGCGGTCGCCATCGGCCGCCAGCTCGAAACGGTGGCGGCCGGGATAGTGGAGGTCGAGCCTGCGGCTCAGGGTATCCAAGCCAAGGCTGAAGCCATCATTTTCAGAACCGCCAAGCTGGCCGGAATTTGTCACGACGAGCTCGAGCGCCCCCCCGATGACGTCGGCCCGGATCTCGAGCTCCAGCGGGCGGCAGGACTCGTGCAGGCCGTGCTTGATCGCGTTTTCGACGAGCGGCTGGAGGAGGAAGCTCGGGACGTTCCACCACCTCGCCTCCCCGGAGGCTTGGATCGTGACCGATAGGCGGTCTCCGAACCGGGCCTGCTCGATGTCGAGGTAACATTCCATCGCGTCGAGCTCGTCGGAAAGCGGGCTGATCGACCGCTTCCGGTGGTCGAGCGAATAGCGCAGGTAGAGGGACAGCTTTCGCACCATCTCGCGGGCGGCCTCCGGGTGCGGGGTGATCTCGGCGGCGATCCCGTTCAGCGAGTTGAAGAGGAAGTGGGGGTCGAGCTGGGCGCGCAGCATCTGGAGCTCCATGCGGTGGGAGTCCTGGACCGCCTCCTCGGCAATCCGCGTCTCAGTTTTTAAGGCCGCCCCGGTGCGCAGCCAGAAGTAGGCGAAGCTCCAGCAGAGGAAAATAATCCACATCAGGATCGCGCGCAGCATCGCATTTTCCATTTGGCTGAAGTGCGGGTTGTGCCAGCCGGTCATGTCGGCGATCATGTGCGCCAGGCTCGCCAGGACGAGCGAGGCCAGCAGGCTCAGCCCGGTGACCAGGATCGCGGTGCGAAGCCGGAACGAGACCCCGCACCGGTCGTAGATCACCATGAGCACGAGGCTCAGCAGGAACCCGCCGGATTCAACGGCCAGCGTGAATCCGACCGCCCGGACGAGGTCGTCCTGAAAAAGCCAACGCACGTAGAACGCGACGGCCCCGAAAAGAATCCACGCAAGAAGGTTGGCCTTGGCAAATGAAAGCCTACCCAGCCGCCCGGGCAGCGGGCGGGCGGGTCCGAAATTCTGCTTGAGATCAGCGCCGGTTTTCAAAGGTGATGGGGTTATCCATGCCGCAGAACGCACGCCCCGTCAAACCGGGTCTTTTCTGTTCCGCGCTGGGCCAGCTCCGAAAGTTGCAAAAAGGCGTTCCACCTTGAGGAATCTTGTTCGGAGTTCTGCGTTGACTCCCTCGCCCCCGCTCGTGTCGCCTCTGTGGGGTCTTGCTTCGCAAGATCTCCCCTGGCCGCTCCCACGGCCACGTGGTCAGGCGGTGCTATTTGTGACAGCCTCCCCACTCGCCAGCCGCATAAATGCGGAACTCCGAACCCAGAGCCAGCTTCCCTGTTTGGAGTCCTTCGGGCAGTGCTTTTTGGGCCGCCGCCTGTGGGCGGAACTCCGAACCCGGAGGCCATCCGCCTGACATGCGTGCAACTTTCGGGCATGCGCCCGGCCGTGGCGGCCGGGCCGGATCGTTTCGTCATGCCGAGGGGACGCCGGTCTCGGTGAGGAACTCGTAGTTGAAGCTGTTCCCGTCGAGGCTCTGCGAGTCGCCGAGGCTTTCCTCGATGGCCTCTTCATTGATCAACCTTTCGTGCTCAAATACGGCATTCACGTCAAACGGTTCGGCGAAGAAGTGGCTGGGATTGATCGCCGGGGCGAAGTTCGTGCGGAAGTTAAAATCCTCATCCGGGCTGTCCGAATAAGACGCCCGGGTGACGGTCTGCATCACCGAGGTCGGGGAGGGAAGGATTTCGCCGAAGTCTGGATGCGCGATCACTAGGACCGGTATATCCGGGACGAAAACCATTTTTACCAGACGGTGAAATATCTCCACGACAACCCGGTCCAGGCCGGGCTGTGCAAAACGCCCGGGGAGTGGCCGTGGTCAAGCGCCCGGTTCCTCCCCGGGAGCGCCGGGCCCCAGCCCGGCTCATCACTAACCGCATGAAAGAACGCCAGCGGGGCCGCTCCTCAAAACGACTCGACGCGCACGAGCTTCATCTTCCAGGTGGCTTCGCCGGGCTTGAGCTTGTATTGGAACTGGCGGTAGCCGCCGGTCGTCGCTCCATTTTTATAGACGGGAAACCGTCGGACAAATGTATTTTCCATGACCTCGAACTCGTCGTGCCCCGCGTAGCCGGCCAGGTCTTTTTTTGCAGGCTCCTCGATGACGATCGGGGTGAGGCTCTTCTTCCCGTTTGTCGACCAGGCGAGGACCTCGCCGGAGGATTCCTTGCCGGGGTTGGCGAGAACGACAAAAAGCTCGGGCGAATTGTCGCCGTCCATGTCGGCAAGAAACGCGCGGACGACCGGGTTTTGCGTGGGAACGGAGAGCCGGTCATTGACGTTCTTCAGTCCCCGGGGCGCAAGGGTGACCGAGTTTTCCCCCGCCTTGTTCGGCGAGGTCACACGAACCGAAAACCCTCCGCCGTCGAGGGTCTGGTCAAACGGCTTGGCAGCACACGGCAGAACGAGGGTGGCGGTGCACAGGGCGGCGAGGAGAGGGAGTTTCATGGCGCGATGTTGTAGGATCTCCGGGGCTCGCGGGCAAGCCGAATGCCCGGCTCCCGGCTTGTCAGAATCGTGCGGAAAGCATAAAAGCCCTGCCTGATGCATGAGGCAAAGGACATCGCGCGATTGCTGCTCGGCTTTGCCCCCTGGCTGCTGTTCCTGTTCCTCTCCGGCCGCACGATGGCGAGTCTGGAACTTGCCATCTGGCTCAGCCTGGCCGCCTCGCTCACCTTCGGCCTCGGGGAACTCCGCAGTAAATTCATCTTGGCCTGGGGGACATTCGTTTTTTTTGTCGCGTGTGCGGTTCTGGTGTGCGGGTTCCGGCTCACGTGGGTCGCGGTCTACATGGACGTGCTCGCCAACCTCACGCTGGCAGGCATCGTCTGGCTTACCCTCCTCCTCGGCCGGCCGTTTGCCTTGCAGTACGCCCGCCGCGGCCTGCCCCGCGAGCGATGGAACGATCCGGAGCTGATCCGCAGCTGCCGGTTCATCACGCTGGTCTGGGCGCTCCTCATGACGCTGGCGGCCGGAATTTCGCTCTACAAACACAGCTCCGCGCCCCAGGCGAGCCAGCCCGCGTACTTCGCCATCAGCTTCCTGCTGATCCTCAGCGGGGTCACGTTCACGACCGCCTACAAGCGACACAAGAGGCTGGCACGCGAGCGGGCGATGCGTGGCAAATGACGGTTACACCGTTCAGCAAGTCGCTTCGCGGACGTGCCCCAACTGCGGGCCTAGAGCCCGCTGGAGTATTCAGCGGGCGACAGATCGGCTGAAACCACGAGCATGTCGATCCCGGCCAGGTGGTCAAATGTCTCAAGAAATTCCTGGCTTCGCACAAACGAGCCCGGAGCGGCGGGCTCGATGCTCAGGAAAAACCCCGACGCCAGGACAGCAAACGCACCGGCGGCCAGCCAGCGGAGGAAAATCGGGGGCAGAACGGGCCGAGCGGAAGAAAGCCGGATCTCACGCATCACGCGGCGCGAAAAATACGGAGAAATAGACGCCGTGCGTGCCTCGCCCAGAATCTTCCACAGCCTCTCGTCCTCAAAATTGTCGTTCATGGTAAATGATCCAACACCCGGCCTGGCAAAAAGTCGCGGGAAAATTCCGCTTTTTATCTGCAAAATCCGGGGTGTATCAGCGGCGCTTTCTGCGCAGCCGGAATCGACATGCTCCATCTGGAATGGCGGCAGGTCCACCATCCATCCGAAAAACGTGGAAGCGATCCGGATCAGCCGCCTGCGGACGGTCGGGATGCCGGGGCGAGGCTCCAGAGCTCGACGGTTTCACGCCAGAGTTTCAGGAGGGCATCCGTGCGTGCGGACTGGGCCTCGAAAGCCGACTTCTGGGCTTCGATGAGCACGCTCAGCGGGACCGCCCCCTGTCTGTACTGGCGCTCTGCAAGATCGGCTGCGGCAAGCATTCGTGCGAGCGACTCCTCCGGGAAACCCTGAAGGATCGGCCGGAGGCCAGCGATCGCCTCGAGGCGGCGCTGAATCGCTTCGGCGAGGGCACGACGGGCATTTTCTTGAAGAACTGCCTGGGCGGATAAACGGTCCTTGGCAGCATGGAGAAGCGCCGTGTTCGGGGGCAGGGAATCCGGCTCGACAAAAACCGGCTCCCAGGGGGGAGGAGAAAAATCGAGGCTTTCCAGAGTGGCTGCGCGGCGCTTGGCAAGAAGGTCCAAGATCCCGGGCAGCGGGGAGGCCTCGGCGAGGACGGCGGCGTCGGAGGACGTCGGCAACGGGGGGAGCGGAAGGTCGTCCCCGAGCGGTTTCGCTCCGAGGTGAGCGAGTCGCCGCCGCCAGGATTCCCGCTGGGCCAGGGCCTCGGCGGCCGCAACCTCAAAGGGAAGTGCGGCTGCGGCCAGCGTCTCCCGCTCGATCTGCCCGAATATTCCGGCTGCGGGCCGCTCGCCGAGAATCGCCACAAGCGCACGGAGCTGGCTGGCCACAAGAGTCGCCCGGCCGGCCAGCTGCGACTTCGCGATCACTTCGAGCGAGGCGATCCGAACCTCCGACTCCAATGCCTGGACATAAAGCGGGAGCAGCTCGCGGACAAGCGCACGGTCCTGATCGCGGATTGCGGACGCCAGGATTTCGCCGAACCGGAAGCGCACGTGGGGCCCCGCATGTTCGCCGACAGGGCTTCTTTGGTCGAGCCAGGATTTCAGGAAGACCACATGCGGGTTCTGCGAGACGTCGGGCAGCGGGACGGGCGCGGCCGTCGCCGCGAGCGGGAGCAGCCCGAGCAAAATTCTCAGGAGTCGGCGCATGGCTAGTGGTCGGTGCAGGTGCACGCGTATTCCGGAAGCTGGCACCCCCCACAAATGTGCATGGCAAACGGGATCCGGGTGTTGATGGGTTTGGCATCCGCGCTCGCGCGGATCTGCACAACGAGGATGTATCCCTCGGGCTTCGGAAGCGGGGAGGCGGAGATAAATGCGCCGTCCTTCGCCACCATTTCAACAGGCTGGCGCCCGGCATCAAGCTGCGCGAAGACACTGACCGTCCGGGCCCCGGGAGCCGCCGGCTTATTATCGGCATCGAGGAATGTGACCGTGAGGATGCCATCGGCGGAGATGACGGCCTCCGCCAGATCCGGGGCCTGGCCGACGAGCTTCCCCTTATTTGGGCCGGCTCCGGCAGGTTCAGCTTGGGCGGTGAGAGTGAGGAGGCCGGCGGCTATCGCTCCGATGAGGAATGTGGATTTCATGTGAGTTATTGTTGGTTTTTTTCTGCACGCGCCTCCATCGCATCGTAAAGGATGGGGAGGAGGATGAGCGTGAGAAAGGTTGAGGAGAGGACGCCGCCGATGACGACGGTGGCCAGCGGGCGCTGGACTTCCGCCCCGGCCCCCATCGCGAGGGCCATGGGTAAAAATCCGATCGCCGTCGTGAGGGCGGTCATGAGCTTCGGCCGCAGGCGGGTGAGCGTGCCATCGATGACCGCCTGACGGAGGCCCACGCCTTCGCGGCGGAGCTGGTTCATAAAGCTGATCAGCATGATCCCGTTGAGCACGGCAATGCCGGAGAGCGCGATGAACCCGACCCCCGCAGAAATCGTGAACGGCATCCCCCGAAACCACAACGCAAAGATCCCGCCGGTCACAGCCAGGGGGACGCAGAGGAACACAAGCGCCGCCTGCCGGAGCGATCCAAAGCTCAGGAAGAGCAGCGCAAAGATGAGGAGGAGGGCGGCCGGGACGACGATCAGGAGCCGCTGGCGCGCCTGGATCAGGTTTTCAAACTGCCCCCCAAACTCGAAGTAGCAGCCATCTGGCAGCACAAGGCCGTTGCGAAGGGCGGCGGTCGCCTCGCGCACGAAGCTTTCCGTGTCGCGCCCGCGAAGGTTGATGAGCAGCGAAACCTTGCGCTGGTTCGCGATGCGATTGATCGTTCCAATCTCCTCGACGACACGCACCTCGGCGACCTCGCCGAGCGCGACCAGCCCGCCGCCCGGCAGGCGGAGCGGCAGCCGCGAAAACTCCGTGGATTTTTTCCGCTGCTCCTCGCCCAAGCGGACGACGATTTCGGTGCGGCGGTTCCCGGCGAGGATCTGCCCGGCCGCCTGGCCGCCGAGCGCGTGCGAGACGACCCGGTTGATTTCGTCCCCGTGCACGCCGAACCGCTCGAGAGCATCGCGCTTCGGCACGATCTCGATCATCGGCTGCCGGCCCATCGCCTCAAACTCGACATCCCCTCCCCCGGGAACCCGGTTCAGGATATCGCGCGCCTGCCGGGCCAGGTCCTCAAGCGTCACAAAGTCGTCGCCAAAAATCTTCAGCGCGAGGTCGGCTCGTGCACCGGCCATGATCTCGTTGAACCGGAGCTGGATCGGCTGGGTGAAGAGCAGCGACTGCCCGGGGGCCTGCTCGCTCAGCATGTCGCGCATCAGCTCGATAAGTTCGGGCTTGGTCACGGTCCGCCCGTTCACCTTCCGCCACTCCCGCTGCGGTTTCAGCTGCACATACGTATCGGCGACGTTTGGCCCCATCGGGTCCATCGCGATCTCGGCCGTGCCGATCCGCGAGAACATGTGCGAGATTTCCGGAAAATTTGCGCGCAGCAGGCGCTCGGACTTCTTTTGCAGCTCGAGCGACGCTTCCAGGCCGACGCTGGTGCTCCGGACCATCTGGAGCGAGATCGTGCCCTCATCGAGCTGCGGAAGGAACTCCGCCCCCAGGCGGGAAAATACCACGAGCGAGAGCGCAAAGATCGCGGCCGATCCGGCGACGACCGCCGCACGGTGACGCAGCGCAAAATCCAGCAGCGGCGTGTAGATCGCCTTGAAAAAGCGGACCGCAAAGTTGTCGGCCTCGGCCATCGTCCCGCTCAAAAAAAACGAGCAGAGCACGGGCATCAGGGTGAGCGAGAGCACGAGCGCCCCGACCAGGCAGAAGATGACCGCCAGCGCCATCGGCTGGAACATCTTCCCCTCGACCCCGCTCAGGGTCAGGATCGGCACGTAAACAACCGTGATGATCAGGACCCCGAAAAACATCGGGTGGCAGACTTCCTTGGCGGATTTGAGGACCTCGACCGCGCGCTCGCGGGCGTCGAGGCGGCGGCCGAGCGCGCGCTGCCGCTCGCCCAGATGACGCACGATATTTTCCACCATCACCACCGCCCCGTCGATGATCAGCCCGAAGTCGATCGCCCCAAGGCTCATCAGGTTTCCAGACATCCGGGTCGCCGCCATCCCGGTCATGGCAAAAAGGAAGGAGAGCGGGATCGCGAGCGAGACGATCACGGCGGCCCTCCAGCTGCCAAGCATCGCAAACAGGACAACGGCGACCAGGACCGCGCCATGAAAGAGATTGTCCTCGACGGTATGGATCGTCCGGTTGACGAGGTCCGCCCGGTCGTACCCCTGGCGGATCTCGATCCCGGCCGGCAGCTTTGTCTGGATCTCCGCCAGGCGCTGGCGGACGGCCTGCGCCACGAGCCGGGTGTTCTCGCCGGCGAGCATGATCGCCGCGCCGATCACCGCCTCCTCACCATTTTCTGTCGAGGCCCCGGTGCGAAATGCGGACCCGACCTGGATCTCCGCCACGTCGCCGACCAGGATCGGGCGCACGCCACCAGCAAACCGGATCGGAAGACGCGCGATCTCGTCCGGGTTCGTCACCCGGGTATTCGAGCGGATCACGACCTGCTCGCTCCCGATCTCGACAAGACCGCCCCCGACATTTTCCGAGTTGCTGCGCACCACATCCACGAGCTCCTCGAAGCTGATCCCCGCGCTGAAAAGCTTCGCAGGATCCGGCTGCACGACGATTTGCTTCTCGTATCCTCCGGACGTGTTGACCTCGGCCAGCCCGGGCGTATTTCGCAGCATCGGCTTGATCGTGTATTCCTGGATCAACGACAGCTCGAGGAGCGCGGAAAACGGGTCGGACGGCCGCTGGGGGGCATCCGCCCGATAGCCGATGACATACCAGTAGATCTCGCCCAATCCGGTGCTGATCGGCGCCAGCTGCGGCGCCAGTCCCTCCGGGAGATCGGCCTCGGCCGTCTTGAGCCGCTCCATCACCAGCTGCCGGGTCCGGTAAATGTCTGTCCCGTCGTCAAACGTCAGCGTCACCTGGGAAAGGCCGAATTTTGAAAGCGAGCGGAGCTCGACCATCCGGGGCATCCCGGCCATCGCGCTCTCGATGGGGAAGGTGACAAGGCGTTCGATCTCCTCCGGGGCCAGCGCCAGGACGGCGGTATCGATCCGCACCTGGACGTTGGTGATGTCGGGAACCGCATCGATCGAAAGATGTGCGGCCGACCAGACGCCGGCAAAAACCAGGGCCGCGGTGGCGACGATCACGAGCGCCCGCTGGCGCATCGAATATTCCACGATTTTTTCGAGCATGGCCATCAGTGTGCGTCCCCGCACCCCTTCCCTCCGTTGACCGCCTGCAGCTCGATAAGCCAGAGGTCGGAGGCACCGCTGGTCACGACGACATCGCCCTCGAACAAGCCATCCGCCACCTCCACCAGGGCACCCTGGACCGGCCCCAGCTTGACCGGAGTGCGGAGGGCGCTCGCGCCGTTTTGCACATAGACGAACGGTCCCCTCACCGAATCGACGATCGCCGTCCGGGGGATCGCAACCACACCGGGGCGGATGTCGCCAGCCCTCCCCAGACGCGCCACCAGAAAGCTGCCGGCCCGCAATGCGGATTTTTGATCCCTGATGCTCACAAGAACCTCAGCGGCTCCGCCAGGCGCGGGCGGGAGAGCCTCGACAGATGCCTCAAACTCTCCAGCATCCCCACGCAGCAAAACGGCCTGGCCGACGGCCACGGTTTTCTCTTCCCCGGCAGGAAGGAAAAATGACCCGAGCGCCATTCCATCAGCAGCCGGATTTTCCGAAGCCGCCCGATAAACTTGGACCGTGAACGCCTCGTGTTCGGGTAGCATGTCTGCGTTCTGGACCTCGGCGGTTGCGATGCCGAGGGCTTTTGCTGCCGCCTCGCTGAGCGTCACTCCCCTCCCCGCCTTGAACGTCCAGGGTTCCGCTTCCGAGTGAGCGGGTTTGGCCAAGGCATGCTTCGCCGGGAAGCCGACCACAAAAACGCCCGCTGCAATGACAACGGTAGCCGCTAGGATTGACATGGCTTTCATGGCAGGGATTTTCGCTGCGGGAGCTGGTCGACCTCCACGCCACTCAGGAGGCCGATATCCAAAAAGATCCGCCACGCGTCGAGGATCGCCGCGTGCGAGATCCGGAGGGAATCCAGATAAGCCGACTGGGAATCAATGTAGAGCTGGGCTCCAATCGCCCCGCTGCGAAACTGCGCTTCGGCGATCCCGCTGCCCTCCTGGAGGCGGTCGAGGAGCCCGGCGGGCATCATATCCAGCTGGCGGCGGGTGAGCTCCCCGGCTTTGAGGAGTGTGAGGATCTGCGCCTCGGCGTCGCGCTCGCCCTTGACGCGCAGGGCCTCGGCCGCCGACCTCCTCGCCTTCGCACTCTGAATGTTGCCAAGATTCCAATCCCAAAGCGGAACCGATGCCGAAACCGCTCCGCCAAAGTTCTGCTCGATGTCCCCGGCAACGTCCCGGCTGAAAAATGGGCCGATGGAAAAATCCGGGGCGATGTCGAGGCGTGCCGCCGTCACCTCCCGGGCAGACCGCTCGAGCTCGACCCGCCGGATTTTGAGAAGGAGGTTGTGCTGCTGCGCTGCCAAGACCAGTGATGCCGGATCCATGCTAACGGACGGCGGGCGCAGCGGATCGGCGATGAGGAGCGGATGAGCCTGCGGCCTGCCGACCAGCGCGTTCAGCCGCATCCGGGTCTCCTCGCTGCGTAGGGAGGCGGACTTGATCCGCTCGGCCAATTCCACCATCCCTGCCTGCACGAGCTGGATCTCCAGCTTCTGGCGGGCACCGAGCTCCGGCTGCCCGGCAGGCTCCGCAGAGACATCCCGGCTCAGTCGGTAGATAGATTCCGCGACCCGGGTTTCCTCCTCCGCCGCCACGTGCTGGTACGCCAGCAGCCGCACCTGCCCGGCGAGCGCCAGGCGAAACTGCTCAAGCCCCAGCGCTGCGATCTCCAGGTTTTTGTTGGCAATCGCCTTGCGCAGGGTGCCTTTGCCGGGAAACTCGAACGTCTGCATCACAGCCACCCGCAGGGTCGTCCCGTTCCCCTGCAAAAGGTTTTCCGAATCGCGAACCTCGCGACCGCCAAACTCCAAAGAAACCTCCGGGTTCTTAAAATAACCGGCCTGCGCCCGCTGGCCGATCGCCGCATCGACTTCCGCCTCCAACGACTTGAGCTCCGCGTTGTTCGCGAGCGCCCCCTCGACCAACGAGCGCACGGTGACCGGCCGGGGCAGGCCGGCCTGCAACGATGGAAATAGGATCGCCAGGGCAGCGCAGGTCGAAAGGACGTAACGGCTCATGAGAAATAGAAAAACCTCAGGACCCGTGCGCCATCAGGTGATAGCGGATCACAACTTTTGAAGCACGCCTGGCGTCCTCGATCGGGAAGCTGGCGACATAAGTATATCGGCCGGACTTCCCGCTCGCCGATCTGGGATGCGCGGGATCGATATCATCCCTCCTCTCAGCAAGAACCCTTCCCCTCGCATCAATGAGTTGCACATCAATATGTGCGGGGTGCGGGATGTGCCTGCCGCGGTCCTTCGCGAGGCTTCCGACCACGTAAAGACGGCCTCCCGATTCAAATGCCCGGGCCCCGTGCACATGCCCGCTTGGGGAAAAGGTGGTCGTGATCGGAACCGTCGATGGCCGGCCACCGGCAGCACAGGCCGAAACCAGCGCGCAAACGGCCAATGCACACGCCAAGCGCAAGGGAAATACGAGATGTTTTAAAAAAATTGGCTCCATGTTTTGACCTGCTCAGTGGAGGGCGGACATCGCCGCCCGGATGAAAGGGGCCGATGAGTTATCGGCGAGATTTCGGGCGAAGTGCCCTACGGAAGATTCGCGGGCACAAGGCACCCGCGATGGCTCAGGACAACTGGGGCGGATGGTCAATTTCCCGACAAGGCCCCTCGCCGCAGGCTTCATCCCCCGCCACGTTTGACCGGGAGGACTTCGCAACGAAGAGAAACGCCATGCGCTCCGGCACCGTCGAGCCCATGCAGCAATGCATTTGGCAGCAGTCCTGCTCAGACGGACAATCCTCTTTGTCCGGACATGAGGAATGTTCGTCCACCGCATGTTCAATCCCACAAGTGGCATCCACGCACGCATGAAGCGTCGGAGCCCCCAACATCAAAAGCAAGGCCAACACACAGACACCCCAAACCGACGCACGGAAGGTTCTTAACACTCCTGCACACTCTCGGCCCTGAGGGATTTGTCAACTCGGGATTGAATTACTGGGGCAATCAGGCACATTGGGCGGTTCGATGTCTGAACTTTCTAAAGCTTACGAACCCGGTCTGGTGGAGGATAAATGGTATGCGTGGTGGCAGGAGCGGGGCCTTTTTCATGCGGATGCGGCCTCTCCGAAGCCCGGCTATTCGATTGTGATTCCGCCGCCGAACGTGACGGGGGTGCTGACGCTCGGGCACGTGCTGAACAACACGATCCAGGACATTCTGGCCCGCCATGCCCGGCAGACCGGCCACGAGGTCCTGTGGCTGCCCGGCACCGACCACGCGGGGATCGCCACCCAGACGGTTGTCGAGCGGAAGCTGCGGAAGGAGGAAAAGTTGACCCGCCACGATCTGGGGCGCGAGGAATTTTTGAAGCGGGTCTGGGAGTGGAAGGAGAAGCACGGCGGGATCATCATCCGGCAGCTGAAGAAGCTTGGCTGCTCGTGCGACTGGCAGCGCGAGCGGTTCACGATGGACGAGGCGTACGCGCGCAGGGTGCAGGAGGTTTTTGTGGACCTGCATGCGAAGGGTCTCATCTACCGGGGCAAGCGGATGGTGAACTGGTGCCCGGTGTCTCTGACGGCGCTGAGCGACGAGGAGGTGATCCCGAAGCCGCAGAAGGGATACCTGTATCATTTTCGCGTCGAGCTGGTCGAGCGGCCGGGCACGTTCCTTGAGGTCGCGACGACGCGGCCGGAGACGATCATGGGGGACTCGGCCGTAGCGGTGAATCCGAGGGACCCCAGGTACGCGGGCCTCATCGGCCTGCACGTGAGGCGCCCGCTGCCGGTGGAGGACCAGGCGATCCTTCCGATCGTGGGGGACGATGCGGTGGAATTTGCCTTTGGCACCGGCGTATTGAAGGTGACCCCGGCGCACGACAAGACCGACTACGAGATCGGGCTGCGGCACAAGCTTCCGGTCATCGACATCCTGAACCCCGACGGCACGATGAACGAGCTCGCCGGCGAGGACTTTGCCGGGCTCGACCGGTTCGAGGCGCGGGTCGAGGCGGTGGACAAGCTCCGCGAGCTGGGGATTCTGGTCAAAGAGGAGCCGCACGAAAACCATGTGGGGTTCAGCGAGCGGGCGGACGTGCCGGTCGAGCCACGGCTCTCGGAGCAATGGTTCCTGAAATACCCGAAGACCGCAGAGGCCCGGGCCGCCGTGCGCGACCACCTGATCCGGTTCTTTCCGGACCGCTGGGAAAAGGTTTTTGATCACTGGCTGGAGAACATCCAGGACTGGTGCATCTCGCGCCAGCTCTGGTGGGGGCATCGGATCCCGGTGTGGACGAAGAAGTGTTCCGTGTTCAGTGCGGAGTGCTCAGGTCCGGACGCCGCTGAAAACCGAACACTGAAAACTGAAAACCCGGACGAAGTCCGGTGCCAGGTCGAGTCGCCCGGGGACGGGTGGGTCCAGGATTCCGACGTGCTCGACACGTGGTTCTCGTCATGGCTCTGGGCGCACGAGACGATGGAGCCCGCCGCGCTCGCGAAGTTTTATCCGACGAGTGCGCTGGTGACCGGGCCGGACATCATCTTTTTCTGGGTGGCCCGTATGATCATGGCGGGGCTGGAATATACCGGGGAGGTTCCGTTCCGGAGCGTTTATTTTACCGGGATCATTCGCGACCGGCAGGGTCGGAAGATGTCGAAGAGCCTGGGGAATTCTCCCGATCCGCTCGACCTGATAGCAAAATACGGGGCGGACGGGCTGCGGTTCGGGTTGCTGCGGATTGCCCCGCAGGGGCAGGACATCAAGTTCGACGAGCAGCAGATCGTCGAGGGGCGGAACTTCTGCAACAAGCTTTGGAACGCCTGCCGTTTCCGGGTTATGCAGGGGGCCGTCGATCCTGCGGCCGACCCGACACAGCACGAGCTGTCGATCTTTGCGAGCGACCTTCTCGCCAAGCTGGATGCGACGATTCGCCGGGTGAATGACGGCTACGAGGCGTTCCGGTTCAGCGACATCGCGCAGGCGCTCTACGACTTTGTCTGGGGCGACTTCTGCGACCGGTTCATCGAGGCCTCGAAGGCGGATTTCGAATCTCCTCGTCGGGCCGGCACGCTGGCGACGATGGATTTTGTGATCCTGAGAATCCTGAAGCTTCTGCATCCCTACACTCCCTTTCTGACGGAGGAGCTCTGGAGCGGCCTCGGCTTCGGCTCGCAAAGCCTCATGGAGGTGGCCTGGCCGGAACCCTGCGCCACCCCGGTCGCAGCGGAACCCCGCGCCGAAGCTGCCTATGCGGCCGCGTCGCATGCCAGGAACCTCCGCGCGACATACAACATCCCGTCCAACAAGCGGATCGCGTGGAAGATTTCGCCTTCGGCGGATTGGGTCGAGCGGGAATTCCCGACGCTCGCCCTCTTCCTCTGCGCCGAGTCGCTGACCGTCTGCGACTCCGCGCCGACCGGGGCGGCCGCGTGCCCGACCGATATCGGGATTCTCTACCTACCGCTGGAGGGAATCGTCGATGCATCCGGCGAGGCGAAACGGCTCGAGGCGGAGATCGCCAAGGTCGAGGCCGAGATCGAAAAGGTGGCCCGCAAGCTGGCCAGCGAATCATTTGTCAACAACGCGCCGCCCGCGGTTGTCGCCGATCACCGCCAGCGCCAGCAGGACTGGATGCGACGGCTCATCGAGCTTCAGACCGCCCGGGACTCGCTCGCGGGAGGATAGGATAAATGCCCGCGACCGTCCTCATTGTCGATGACGAGAAAAATACCCGCGACGGCCTGAGGAACGCGCTGGAGGGGGAGTTCGACGTCTATGTGGCGGCAGATGCCGAGGGCGCGATGCAGTCGATGGAGGCGATGCCGGCTGATGTCCTCCTCACGGACCTGCGGCTGGGCGGGGAGGATGGCATGTCGCTCGTCGGCCGGGCGCTCGCGCTGCCGAAGCCGCCGATCTGCATCATGATGACCGCATACGGCTCGGTGGACACGGCGGTCGAGGCGATGAAAAAGGGCGTTTACGACTTCGTGACGAAGCCGGTGAACATCGACCGCCTCGAGATCCTCATCAAGCGGGCGATCCGCGACCGGGCGACGCAAAAGGAAAACAAGGAGCTCCGCGCGAAGGTGACCCGCCAGTTCACGATCGAGGGCATGATCGGCCGGTCCCCCGCAATGGTGGATGTCTTCGAAACGATCAAGCAGGTTGCCCCCTCGAAGGCGACCGTTCTGATCCAAGGCGAGAGCGGGACCGGCAAGGAGCTCGCCGCCCACGCGATCCACCACCTGAGCGCCCGGGCGAACGAGAAATTCCTGGCCGTCCACTGCGCCGCGCTCACCCCGGAACTCCTCGCCAGCGAGCTTTTCGGCCACGAAAAAGGTGCCTTCACGGGGGCGTTCGAGCGCCGGATCGGCCGGTTCGAACAAGCCAAAGGAGGGACCCTCTTTCTGGATGAAATTGGGGAGATCGACGCCGCCACGCAGGTCAAAATTCTCCGCGTCCTCGGGGAGAGGACGTACGAGAGGGTCGGCGGGAGCCAGACCCTCCAAGCGGATGTCCGCCTCCTGGCTGCCACAAACCGGGACCTCGGGAAAATGGTGGCAGCCGGCACCTTCCGCGAGGATCTCTACTTCCGGCTGCACGTCGTCCCCCTGACGATGCCCCCCCTCAGGGACCGCAAGGTTGACATCCCGCTGCTGGTCGAGTCGTTTCTCAAGGAAACGGCGGCGGAAAATGGCAAACCGTTCCGGGATCTGGCGCCCGAGGCGATGGCGGCCATCCTGGATTACGACTGGCCGGGAAACGTCCGCGAGCTCCGGACCGCGATCGAGCACGGGGTGGTCATGTCCAGGTCGCAATCGATCATGCTCCGCGACCTCCCGGCTGCCCTCCGATCCCCCCGCAGCGGCCTCGATGCCGCGCCTCCGCCGCCGAGCGGATTAAATTTGCACGAATCGGAAACCGCGCTTATTCTCCGCGCTTTGGATGACTGCGGGGGCAACAGGACGGACGCGGCGCGGGTGTTAGGGATCAGCCGCCGCACATTGCACCGGCGTCTCAAAGAATCCCAAATCTCGAAGCGCAGAAAACAACCCCATTAAATTTTATGGCAGCCTCCGGCGAAGTCAGCGTCCAATCCGCAGTGCATTCCCTTGAGCAGGGCAAGCTGGCCCCAATCATTCGCGGGGCGATGTTTGCTGTCCTTATCATCGCCCTCACCTTGCTCTACCTCTTCATCCAGTTCCGCGGGTTCAGCACGTCGACCGCGATGGACCAGGCGCAGATCGCCCGCAATATCGCCTCGGGAAAGGGGTTCACCACCCAGTACATCCGCCCGCTCGCAATCTGGCAGCTCGAAAATGCGGGGAAAGAAATTCCCAAAGACAACTTTCCGGATTTTTATCAGGCCCCGCTCGGGCCGCTGGTGAACGCGCTGCCGCTGTCGCTGGTCAAGTCGTCCTGGAAGATGACCCCGGTTGACATGGTCTACATCGGGGACCGCGCGATTGCGGGGTTTTCGATCTTCTGCTTCCTGCTTTCTGTGGCGGTGTGGTACTTCGTCGGCGCCCGGCTGTTCGACGGAAAGCTGGCTCTGGTAGCGTGCGCGATCATCCTGCTCACCGACATGATGTGGCAGTTTTCGCTCTCCGGGCTTCCGCAGATGCTCATGCTCCTGCTCTTTTCCGGGGCGATCTGGCTTACGGTTTTTGCGATGCAGAAGCAGGACCAGATGGTGCTCATGCTGGGGGCGCTTTTTGGCGCGGGGTTGCTCTTTGGGCTGATGACCCTGGCCCACGGGTTGGCGCTCTGGATCTTCATCGGCTGGCTGGTTTTTTCGCTCGTCTATTTCCAGCCCCGCGGCCTGGCGGCGCTCGTCGCTGTGGCGGCGCTCCTGATGGTCACCCTTCCCTGGATGGTCCGGAACTATTCGGTCTGCGGAAACCCGCTCGGCCTCTCGGCGTACGCGGCACTCGCGGCGGGAAGCCCGGAGGAGGGATTCCTGCGCTCGCTGGATGCCGCCCCCGGGGTCGGTGGATCGGCGCTTTTTTCCAAGATGAAGGCTGGCGTGTCCGGCCAGCTGGAGGGCCTGTTTTCTTATTTGGGCATGAGTCTGGCGGCTGGCGCCTTTTTTCTTGCGCTGCTGCACCCGTTCCGCTCGTCCGTCGTCTCGATGCTGCGCTGGGCGGTTGTGCTCATGTGGGTTGGGGCGGTGGCCGGCATGGGGATTTTTGGGGTCAGCGGCGTCATCTCCTCAAACCAGCTCCACGTCCTCTTTATACCGCTCTTCGTTCTTTACGGTCTGGCGTTTTTGCTGGTTCTCTGGAGCCGCTGGGAGCTTGGGTACCCGCTCCTGCGGATGATATTCCTGAGCGCGGTCGTCTTCCTCTGCTCGGCCCCATTGCTGGCAACGATCTTCTCCCGCGGAGGATCCCCGATCCAGTGGCCGCCCTACATCCCGCCGTTTATTGCGATCCTGGGCGACTGGTACGGGGAGAAGGAAATCCTCGTCTCCGACATGCCGTGGGCGGTTGCCTGGTATGCCCAGCGCAAGACGGTTCTGCTGCCGGAAGGCGTGCGGGCGTTTAACCGGCTGAACGACTACCGCGTTCTGGGCGAGCCGCTCGCCGGGCTTTATCTTACCCCGATCACCGGCAACCAGCGCCTGTTCTCCGACATCTATAAAGGTGCCTACAAAGAATGGGCGCTGCTGATCACCCGTCCGCCGAGGGTGGACGGTTTCGCCCTTCCGTTTTATACCGCGCTGCCGATCGACGGGGAGACGATTATTTTTGCGGACCGCGACCGCTGGAACAAACCTCAGCAGTAGGCGCGGCCTACACTAGAGAAGCTCGGAAGCAACCTCGTCGGCCAGGAGCCTGCCGCGCCGGGTCAGCACCAGACGGTCGTCCTCGTGCCGGATGAGCCCGTGCGCATGCAAAGCGGCAATTTTTTCCGGATCCCGCCCGGAGGAGGAAATCCCGCCCGATGTGCGCAACGCAAACGCGGTGCGCTCGGCCTCGCGCACCTCGCCGGGAACCATCTCGAAATCGTCCTCGAGCGGCTCGCGGGCTTCAATCCGCCGGATATAGGCGGCCGTATCCGCGATGTTTCGCCAGCGCCGTCCTGCGCGGGTTGTGAACGCGCTCGGGCCGAACCCGCAGTAGTCGTTGCCCTGCCAGTAGGCCAGGTTATGCAGGCATTCCCGGCCGGGCCGGGCGTGGTTCGATATTTCATACTGGGCATACCCGGCAGCGGAGAGCTCGTCCATCGCCAGCTCAAAAAAATCCGCATCCCGGCCGTCCTCCGGCGCATACTCGCCGCGCGAAAACCGCTCAAAATACTCGGTATCTTCCTCGTAGGTCAGGCAGTACGCGGAGATGTGGTCGGGCCCGAAGCCGATGGTTTTTTGGAGCGTCTCCCGCCACTGGCCGACCGACTGTCCGGGGATTCCGAAGATCAGGTCGAGGTTGATATTCGGCACGCCGGCCTCGCGCAGGATCTGAAAGCTGCGTGCGGCCTGCGAGGCATTGTGGACGCGGCCGAGCGTCTTGAGCAGCCCGTCGTCCCAAGATTGGACTCCCATGCTCACCCGGTTCACCCCGTGCGCGAGGAGGCCGGATGCCTTTTCCAGCGAGACGGTCGCCGGATTCATCTCGATCGTAAATTCCCGCACGCCGGAAAAATCGATGCGCTCGCGGAGCCCGGAGATGAGAAAATCCAGCTGCGGGGTCGAGAGCGCGGTCGGGGTCCCGCCGCCGAAAAACACGGTTTCCGGGCGGAGGCCTGGCGCGGCGGCGGCGGCCTCGCACAACATCGCCTCCAAAAAGGCTTTGGTTTTATTGCGGTCGCTGGCTTCTTTGTAGAAACTGCAGTATGGACACACCTTGGGACAAAACGGGATGTGGACGTAAAGGTGGTGGACCATTCACGATGAGACTATTCGCAAGAGGGACAGGATGCAACTGGACAGCGCTGGCGTTGCTGGCGGCCGGCGCGTGCGCCTGGGCCGCCGACCCAAAGCCGCCGGACCCAAAAGTTTTTTATGCGGTGGATTCCACCGTGGCCGGTCCGGCGCGGGCAGTGAACCCGCGGGTCGTCCAGCGCATGGTGGACAACCTGATCCTGGCCGTGACCGGGAAGCCGGACATCCGGCAGGCTTGGGGAAGCCTCGTAAAAAAGTCCGACCGGGTGGGGATCAAGGTCGCCGCCTCCGGCGGGGCGGTCAGCGGGACGAACCCGCAGGTGGTGGACGCGATCGTCGCGGGCCTCCTGAATGCCGGGCTTCCGCCGTCTCAGATCATCGTCTGGGACAGGAACCTTGCCGACCTGATCGCGGCCGGGTATCGCAGGGACGGCTCCCGGTACACCTTGCGCTGGGTGGACCCGAAGAGCGGGTATGATTCCAAAGCCCAGGTCAGCGCCCCCGTGCTCGGGAAGCTGATCTGGGGCGACAGCGGGTTCGGGTCGCAGGCCAGAAGTCCGAAGTTTTCCGACCTCTCCGGCGACCAGCTCAGCAGCCAGAGCTACTACTCAAAAACCCTCAGCCAGGAGGTCACAAAAATCATCAACGTGCCGTCGATGACCGACAGCTTTCTCACCGGCATCAACGGGGCGCTGGCGAACCTGGTGCTGCCGAACCTCGACAACTGGAGGCGCTTCACGAAGCCTCCATCATACGGCGACCCGTATCTCGCGGAAATCTACGCCGATGCCATCATCCGCGACCGGGTCGTGCTCACGATCCTCGACGGGATTTTCCTCCAATACGCCGGCGGGCCATTTGCCAACCCGGGATTTTTGCAGGACCACCTCACGATCTATGCCAGCCGCGACCCGGTGGCGATCGACGCCACGGCCGTCCGCCTCATCGATGAGGCGCGCAAGCCCTCAAGGCTTCCCCCCCTGGGCCCGATGACCGGCTGGCTCGACAGCGCGCAGTCGATCGGGCTCGGCACGCGGGATGAAAAGAAAATCCAGATGATCCAGGTCGGCGTCGAAGGCTGGCGGTAGGCATCGTGCCACCTGCAAAGGGGCTCCCTTCACCCCGGCCTTGAGTCTCCTCTTCTTCGAGCGGATTTGCAGCAACTTCAAGCGACCAGGGTCTGCCTCCCCGCAGCCGACCGTGTCGCGGGCTTGCCCGGGCCGGGCGATCCTGCGATGAATCGCAGGAGAATTTTCCCAAGTGACCAAACAACCTCCACTTAACGACGGTTTCCATGTGATGGCGAAGCCGATCGGGCCGATCTGCAACCTCGACTGCACGTACTGCTACTACCTCGAAAAGGAGAAGCTCTTTCCGAAGGGCGAAAACTTCCGGATGCGCCCGGACGTCATGGAGTCGTACATCCGGCAGTACATCGAATCCCAGACGACCCGGGAGATCACGTTTGCCTGGCAGGGCGGGGAGCCGACCCTGCTGGGGATCGAATATTTTCAGAAGGTTGTCGATCTGCAAAAAAAGTATGGTGACGGGCGGCCGGTCCACAATGCGCTCCAGACGAATGGCACCCGGCTCGACCGGTCGTGGTGCCGGTTTTTCCGGCAGAACAACTTTCTGATCGGCCTGAGCATCGACGGGCCGCGCGCGCTGCACGACACGTACCGGGTGGACAAGGGCGGGAAGCCGACGTTCGAGCGGGTCATGCACGGGCTCGACCTCCTCAAAAAGAGCCAGGTCGAATTTAATACCCTCACGGTGGTGAATGCCAGCAACGTGAAACATCCGCTCCCGGTTTACGACTTTTTGCGGGAGACCGGGTCCGGGTACATCCAGTTTATCCCGCTCGTCGAGCGCCTGCCGGCTGGCGGCGCAGGCGGCCTGGATTTTGCGGAGCCGCCCGAGCCCGGCCAGCCGGCCTCGCCGGTCACGCGCTGGAGCGTGAACGCCTCGCTCTACGGGGACTTCCTCATCCAGATCTATGACCAGTGGGTCCGGCGGGATGTCGGCAAAGTTTTTGTGCAGATGTTTGACGTCTCGCTGGGCACGTGGTCGGGGGCCGGGCCCGGGCTCTGCGTGTTCCTGGAAAATTGCGGGCGCGCGCTGGCGCTCGAGCACAACGGAGACCTCTTCTCGTGCGATCATTTTGTTTACCCGAAGTACCGGCTCGGGAACATCATGAACGAATCGCTCGGGGCGATGGTCAACTCCGGCCGCCAGGAAGAATTCGGAACGGCAAAGTCGTCAACGCTACCAAAATACTGCCGCGAGTGTGACGTCCGCTTCGCCTGCAACGGCGAGTGCCCGAAGCACCGGTTCATCCAGACCCCGGATGGGGAGGACGGGCTGAACTACCTTTGCGCAGCCTACCAGAAGTTTTTCCGGCACGTGGATCCGACGATGAAGCAGATGGCGGCGCTGCTGCACGCCAAGCGGGCGCCGGCAGAAATCATGCAGATCCTCCGCCGCTGAACCGGTCAACGCGCCGGGCGGGCGGGAGGGGTGAAGGAGACCTGGGTTTTTTGGCACCACTCCTGGGCTTTCGAGTTCCCCAGCTCAGCGGCTTTCACGTACCACGGCTGGGCGGCCGCCTTGTCCTTCGGAAGCTCGCCGTGGCCGTCTTCCAAGCAGACCGCGTAAAAATACATCGACCGGGGATCGCCGAGGTCGGCCCCCTGGCGAAACATGTCCAGGGCAAGTTTTTCATCCTTCATCCCCTCGGGCGCCGTCATGAAAAGAGCTCCGAGGTTTCCAAAGGCCGGGGCAAACCCGAGGTCCTTCGCTGAGGTGAAATAGGCAAACGCCTTTTTGAGGTCGAGGGGGACGACGCCGGGGATCCCCTTGGCATGGAGGTCGCCGAGCTTGTTGAGGGCCTCGACATTATTGGCGGCAGCCGCCTTGTTGAGCCACTCCAGCGCGCGGGCCGGGTCCCGCGTCACCCCCTTGCTGAGGAGGTAACATTCGCTGAGCGCGAACATCGCGCGAGCATCTCCGGCCTCAGCGGCCCGCTGGAACCAAACCGCCGCCTCGCGCAGGTCCGGGGTTCCCGTGCCCACCCCATTGGAAAGCATGAGGCCGGATTTGAGCATCGCGTCCTTATTCCCGTTTTTGGCGGCCGCCAGGACCCACTTGAGCGACTCCCTCGGCTGGGATTCGCGGAGCTCATCGCCGAGCAGGATCTGTGCGTCCACGATGTCGAGTGCAGCCGCAGCCTCGAGCGGCTCGCGCAGCGCGGCAGCCTGCCCGGGCGTCAGCGACTCCCTTCGGATTCCCGAAACAAACTCGACGAGCGCCTCGCGGATCCGGGGGCTCTCAGAATCATTTTTACGAAGCTCGAGCAAGGCCTCCATCGCGGCCGCCGGATCGGTTGTGGCCAACCGGCGGGCTGCGGCCAAACCTTGCGCCACCGGGTCGGGGGGGGCGGACAGCGAAGGAGTCGGGGTCGCCGCAGGCAGGTCGGCGACCGCAGGCTGCGGCGTTGGCTGCGGCATGGCGGCAGCGGGGGCAAGCGAAGGGACTTGCTTGGCCGGAAGGAGCAGTGCCGCGCCGGCTCCGGCCAGAGCGAGAAGAACAACGCCCCCACCACAGGCCGCCAGGATCATCGGAACGCGAGAAGGTTTCGGCTGGGGCGGCTCGGCGAGCTTCGGCGGGGAGGTGGTCTGCGGCGTGGCGTGGCGGTGCGACCCGGCTTCGAAGGCCGAAAAAAATGCATCGAGCGATTCGAACGAGGTGCCGGGGTCGAGCGCGCGTCGGAGCGCGGCATTTGCCTCCTCCGAGAGGCCTGGGATCGGGACCGGGGTTGCGGAGCGAACGCCGCCCAGCATTTCATATGCGAGCGAGGCGACGGCGTAGATCGAGCAGCGGCTCTCATTCCCCTGAAATGCGCCAGACTCGCGGAGCATCGAAAAGGTCGAGCTCACCCGAGTGGCATCGGGGGTCGCCGCCGCTGCGCCGGGCGAAAACGGATTAAACTTCACCGCCACGCCGGCCGCCACTGGCTCGTTCGGGCTCACCCCTGCAAGGATCACCTCGTGCGAGGAGATGTCCGGGCAGGGCAGGCCGGCCGCCCGAATCGCTTCGAACCCTGCGGCCAACGGACGCAGGATCGCGAGCACCTCCGCCGGCGGCAGGGCCTTGCGGGTGCGCATCAGATCCAGGAGAACCGTTCCCTCGACCCACTCCAGCGTCAGGAAGCAGGCCCCTCCGAAGCGCTCGAACGCACGGATTTTTTGGAGCGCCGGGGAGTCCAGCTTTTGAAGGACGCCCACCTCGTTTTCGATACGCGTGGATGCTTCCGCCGTCGCGACCAGCGAGGGATCGAGGACGACGAGCGCCAGCCGCTCGGAGGTCGCCAAAAGCTCGGCCTGAAAAACCCGCCCGAAATCCGAGGCCCGCACCTCGCGGACGATCCGATAGCGGCCGGCAAAATTTTCGCCCGGGCGCGGCCCATCTCCGGCCAGCGGAGGCGGTTCATCGAGAACCTGGGTCTCGAAGTTTTCTTCGGTGGGTGGTGTGGTCGCGGGGGGCGCCTGAGCCAAGCCCCGGATGGCGGCGAGACAGGCTTCCACCTCCCGGCGGAGGTCGGCCGGGGACCCGGGCCTGGCTGCGGGATCTTTGGCGAGCATGTGCCGCAGGAGGTTCACCACAGCAGGGGGCTGGCCGGTCAGCGACTCCAGCGGCGGATCGCGGTGCAGGTGCTGGCTCATTACCTGGGCGAGGGAGCCGCTGAAGGGCGCCCTTCCCGCCAGCATGTAGTAGAGCGTCACCCCGAGTGAGTAGATGTCTGACCGCACGTCCAGATCGCGTTCTTCCAGCTGCTCGGGGCTGGCAAAGTGGGGCGTTCCTAAAAACCCGCCGACCGTGAGGGTCGCGGCGTCCTCGCTCCCGCCGGCCGCGCTTTTAGCGAGCCCGAAATCGATGACCTTCACCGTAAATTCCTGATCGTCCTCGCGCACGAGCATGAGGTTGGAAGGTTTGATATCGCGGTGGACGAGGCCCTGCTTCTGCGCGGCCCCTAGCGCCCGCGCGACCTGCGCCACCACCTCCAGCGCGGTGGTGGCAAGGATCACCCCCTCGCGCTTCATCATCGCCTCGACCGTCTCACCATCCACAAACTCCATCGCGTAGAAGCAATCCCCGCCCTCCTCGCCCAGGTGAAAAACCGTCGCCACATTCGGATGCCGGAGCGCCGCCGCCGCCCGCGCCTCGCGCAAAAACCGCTGGCGCGCCACATCGCTCGAAAGGTAGGCCCCATTGATCACCTTCAGCGCCACAAAGCACCGCAGGTTCGTGTCGAACGCCTTGTACGTGATCCCCATCGCCCCTCGCCCGAGCTCAAAAAGCGAGCCGTCCTCCCGAAGCGGGACCTCAAAATGCTGGAATCGGACGGGCTCGGACATGCGCCCAACGGTTTACCAGACAATGCGCCGGCATTTCGATGCAAATCATCCCGGCCGGCGGCCAATGATTCCGAAGCGCTGCCGGCCTGCCGGCCGGGCATGCGTGAACGCGCCGGGAATCCCGGCGTGACAATCCGCCGGCAGCGGGAATAGTTGGGGGATGGACGAACTGAAGCTGCTGGGCGTTGCGTTGGGATTGGCAAGTTTGGCGGGGATCAACCTCTACCTCACGGTCCTTGTCACCGGCCTCTCGGTGCACATGGGCTGGGTGGCGCTCCCGCCCGCGCTCCACGGGCTGGAGGTGCTGGGAGATCCGATCATCATCGGGGTCGCCGGCTTCCTCTACCTCATCGAGTTTTTTGCAGACAAAATCCCCTGGATCGACACCGCCTGGGACTCGGTGCACACGTTCATCCGCCCGGTCGGAGCCGCCGCCCTCGCGGTGGCAACACTGGGCGATGCCCATCCCGTCTTCGAGATCGTGGCGGCGCTCGTCGCCGGCGGCATGGCGCTCACCTCGCACGTCGCGAAGGCGGGCACCCGCCTGGTCGCCAACGCCTCCCCCGAGCCGGTGTCAAATATCGGTCTCAGCCTCGCCGAGGACGGCGTGGTTTTTGCCGGCCTCGGGCTGCTCGTCTGGAATCCCGTCGTCGGGCTCGCCGTCGCCGTCGCCTTCACGCTCATCGTCCTTTTCCTCCTCCCGCGCCTGCTCCGGGGGATCCGCGCCAAGCTCTGGCTGGCATGGAAAAAACTGAATGCCCCGCCCGAGGAATCGAAGCCGGCCGAACCCGGCCAGTCGCTTCCCGGTGCGATCGAGCTCCAGCTCCGCCGAGCGCACGCGAGCAAGGCGCCGGTAGCCTGGAGCATCCCCTGCCTCAGCGGCGGCGGCGCTCGCCTCACGACAAACGTGCGCGGCTGGCTGGCAGCCCTGGATGGCGAGCCGCACAGCCTGTTCTTTATTGGGCGCAGCCTCGCAGGATGCCTCCTGCTCGAAATGGATACCGCCGGAGCGGCGATCACCCACAAAGCCGGGTTTCTCTGCGACCGGATCGATATCGCGCACCGCGACGGATCCCCGCGGCATTCGTTTATCTTTGATTGCGGGCAGACCCGCGTCTCCCGCCGCATTGCCGACATCCTTGTCGGGCAGGCCGCCGGGCGTCCGGCGCCGGAAATAGAAAGCCGGTGACCCGGGCCCCCTACGTCGCGCAGTCCGGGTCCGGGACCTCCTTGTCCCAGTCCGCATCGATGGCGGTGTAGCTGAGGCAGCTGATCTCCTCGAGCGAGGTGTTTCCGTTCAGCACCTGGGCGAGGCCCTCCTGGTAGAGGGTGAGCACGCCCTTCTTGAACGCGTGCTTCCTCATCATGCTCTGCGGAGAATTCGATGCGATCAGATCGGAAAGCACGTTGTCCGAAGGGCACATTTCCATGAGCGCCATGCGTCCGGTGTAGCCGGCCTCGCGGCATTCGGAGCACCCGTTTTTTTCGAAAATCACCTGCGTCTCCGCCGGAATGATCACGAGGTTGGCGGCGAAAATCGCCCGGGTTTCGGCGGTGAGCGGCACCGGGCGCTTGCAGTACGTGCAGAGGCGGCGGACCAGCCGTTGCGCCTGCGAGAGAGCCAGCGAGTCGGCCAGAAGGTACGGCGGAATCCCCATCGATATTAGCCGGCTCACCGCCCGCAGCGAGTCGTTGGCGTGGAGGGTGGTCAGCACGAGGTGGCCGGTGAGCGCGGCGTTCACCGCCGAGTTCGCCGTCTCAAAATCCCGGCACTCGCCGATGAGGATGACATCCGGGTCGGCGCGCATCAGCCGCCTCAGGCCCTCGCCGAAATCGATGCCATTCTGCGGGTCGGTCTGCGTCTGGTTGAGCCCCTCGACCTCATACTCGATCGGATCCTCGATCGTCTGGATGTTGATGTTGTCCGCGTTGATGCTGTTGAGGAGAGCGTAAAGGGTGGACGTCTTCCCGCTGCCCGTCGGGCCGGTCACCAGGATCAGCCCCTGGTCGCGCCCCATCGCATCCCCCAAGACCGAAATCTGCCGGGGCGAAAGGTTCAGCTCGCTCAGCTTCCGGATCCCGTCCTGGCGGTCCAAAAAGCGGATCGTGATTTTTTGGAGGTCCTTGCGGCACGGGATCGCCGAGACCCGGCAGTCCACCCGCCGCTTGCCCAGCGTCAGCGAAAACCTTCCGTCCTGGGCATCCTGCCGGCGCTGCCCCATGTTCGAGTAGTTTTTGATGAGGCTGACAAACCGGACGAGCTGCTCCTCCGGGCACGAGTGGAGGACCTTGAGCTCGCCGTCGATCCGGCCGCGGAACCGCGCGGTATTATAAAATTTTTCGATATGAAGGTCGCTGGCGCGGCCGGTGATCGCCCGCCAGAGGACCCAGTGCACGACCTGCTCGGGGGTGGCATTGATGCTCGACGGGTTGATGCGCTGGATCTCCTGCACATCGATGTCCACGATGTTCGCGACGTCGGAGTAGGTCAGTTCCTGTTCCGCAGCGGCCGCCGCCGCACCCACCGACCGGCTGCGGTCACGGTTGATCGTGGCGATGATCGATTCGCGCTCAGCCAGGACCGTGCGAAAAACGAGCGGATCATTCCCGCCGGAGAGCCACTCGTCCTCAAACGCAAAATTCTCCTTTTCCGCAGAGAGGATGAAGACGGTTTTGTGCCCGCAATGGAGCGGATAGACGGCATGCTTTTCGAGGACAGATTCGGGGAAGAGGCTCTGGGGCGGGGAGTGCTCGGCATTGAAGCACATCTCCCCGGTCGAGAGGTAGCGCAGCGCGAGCCCGAAGTGCGTCGGAAGCGTCTTGTTGGTCAGGAGCGAATCGACACTGGCCGAGGATAGGTCTTCCCTGGCTCGCTCGAGCTTGCTCCGCACATCATCCTCAAAAGGATAAAACTCCATCAGCCAGGCCAGGGCGGCGGCGGGATGGCCGTCCTTCGGCAGCGGGGAGGGCACGTCGAGCGGCGGGATGTCCTCCAGCGGCTGGAGGTCGAGACGGGCCATGAAATCCCGACGGAGGATCTCGTACTTCGACTGGGGGATGAGGACCGGGATGATGAGCTCGGGAGGGATCCCCCAAAGCTCGGTGCAGGCCGGGTTGTAGTGGGAGCACAGCAGGAGCGGGCCGAGGGTGCCAAAGGGAATCCAGTACTCCTCCAGGGGCGAAACCCTTTGCGGGGCCAGCCGCCGGAAAGCGTTTTCCGACCGCGTCGAGCTCGATGTCCTGACCGGGTTGAGAGGAATGATGCAAAACTTACTCGCGAGCCACTCAAGCGCTTCATCGGCCGGGACTCCGTTCACCTGGCCCAGGTGCTGGTGGAGGTCGACCGCTTCCTCCGGGGTCGCTCCCGGGTCAATCCCCCCCTCTTTTAAAATGGCGCAGAGATCCTGCCAGGCGGTTGGAGTCATTAGTTCGTTGATGGCTGGACGGGAGTGTTTGTGGGAGCGGCTTGGATGGACCCCATGATCTTCAGCAGATCCAATCCGGTGCCAGCCGTTCCTACCGGCACGAGTTGGAACTGGCGGCCGTTCCAGACCGCCCGATATGCGGATGCGGAACTGCTCGCGTTAAAGGTGGCATTTGGGGGGAGATACGGAGATCCCGGTGTCGGATTCACCGCATCGCGGAACCTTAAAGAATCAAAAATGGCAAGCTCATCCGAACTGCCGCCGGTGCTGGCAAGGACAAGCTCCCAGTTTCCCTGGTTAAACGCGATCACAGCGGCGTTCAGGAGGTTGAGATTTCTGCTGGCTGTTCGCTGGGAGGCGGATGCAAGCTGGTTGCTCATGATCGGGACCGCGATGGCTCCCATCACGCCGATGATTGCGATCACGACCACGACCTCCATGAGAGAGAAGCCGGAACGCGCTTGCGCCCGAAGCCTGCCGTCCGGCCCGTTCACTGGTGATTTTCGTCCCGATCCCGCCATGGCTCAGTAGGGGACCGCAACCGAGCGGGAGGTATTGCTGATCGAGGTCACCGGCTTCGCCGTCATCGGGACGACGCTGGTTGCCAGGGTGAAGGAGTATCCGGCCGGCACGAAGGACGGCGAGCCTGCAGAAGAAAAATTGGTTTCGGAGAATGCGAGGTAAGGCCGGACCAGCGCATAGCGGGCTGCGGCGTTCCCGGCGCCCGACCAGTTCGCTTGGGCGATGTTTGTCCCGACGGCTTGAATGTAGGACGCCACCGCCATGTTCAGCGATTCGGCGCGCGCACGGGCGAGGTTATCTTCGGCGTCCTGCTTGACCCGCACAATATTCGGGATGGCAAGGAATGTGACGATCCCGATGATCGCGATCGCTGCCAAGACCTCGACCAGAGAGAAGGCTGCGCGTGGGAAGTGGAAATTCGTTTTCATCGTCATTGCCACTCCACGCTGGGGGTGTTTGTTGCCGTCCATGCCGTGAACGCCAGCGTCATCCCGGATTTCACCATTGCCTCGCTGCGCACGGTGGTCCCGGTCGAGTTGCTCAGCAAGTGCTGGTAGGTTGTGTTGTGCAGATAGCTGTTGCTAAGGAGATTCAGGCGGCCGGTGCCGGCGCTCGCCGCATTGTAGGTCGTCTGGGCGGAGGATAGCGAATTGGTGCCGCTTGAGTTGGCAGAAATCCAGGCGTTCAGCGCGTCCTGCAGCGTGACCTGCTGCTGGTAGGCGAGCGTCCGGCGGGCATCCATGGCCGCATTGGATACCGTCGTCAGGACGAGGGAGCTCATGATCCCAATGATTGCGATGACGATCAGCAGCTCGATAAGTGTAAACGCAGCGCCCCCTGCGGTTCGGGAGCTGCCGGGGCGCGAGGTGCATACGGGAATGAAGCGAGGCTTCATGGTTGAACAGTAGCACGCGAATGGGGATTACCCAAAGAAAAAATGACCAGTGCGGAGCCGCGAATTCTCAGGAGCGGGTGATCGTGAGCCCGGTCTGGGAGATCGAGAAATCAACGAACCGGGCGCGCGGGTTGGGCGGGTTGGCGAGGAGGCGCTCCCGAATCCGCGTGGCGGCCGGCTCATCCTTCGCCAGAAGGAGGATGTACCCGCCCCCCCCTGCTCCCAAAAGTTTTGCGGCAGCGGTCCAATTTTCGACACCGGCCAGCATCGCGGCAACTTCCGGCGGGTTCGTGCCGGGATCGAGGGATTGGTTGAGCCGCCAGCTTTCTTTCACGACCTCGCAAAATGCCGGCCAGGACTCGCGCTGGATTGCCTGGTAGGCGGCCAAGGCGTGGCCGCGGATGTCAAAAAGTTTGCCCATATGCGCGTGGGAGTTCAGGAGCATCCCGCGCACGATCTCCTGGAGGATGGTTTTTGCGACGCGGGTGATGCCCGTGTAGTAGAGCAGGGCGGTATGGTTGGCCGACTGGGGGCCGAGGAGTTGCTCGGGAAGCCAGCGGACCGTCGGCTTCTGGTCGAGGCCGGGAGAGGTTTCGATCAGCTTGATCCCGTGGTACAGGCCGCCGGCCTGGTCCTGCCATCCGCCTCCGGAGGTCAGCATCTGCTCCAGGGCCAACGTGCGGCGAAAAATTTCTTCGCGATCCCATCCGAGCCCGCCCGCGGAGCTGAGGGCGGCGAGGAGGGTCGCCGCAAGAACGCTGCTCGTCCCGAGGCCGGATCCCTTTGGCGTCGCCGCCAGCAGCGACACTTCCAGCCCCCCGCCAAATCCGTCGAGGAGTTCGGGCAGGCTGCCCGGGCGCGACGAGTGAAAGCGCGGATGAAATCCCGCCAGACAAAATGCCGCCTTGGCGAGGGCAAATTCCGAGGCGACGTCCGAGCAATCCTCAAGGTCCTGGAACGTGCGGATCGTGGTCTGTGCGCCGAGGTCGATCGAGCGCAGGACGATGTGGCGGTCCGGACAGACCCGCACAAAAACCTGGACCGGGGCCTGCCCGTTGAGGTCGACTCCGACATTGACAACGGCCCCTCCATGCTTGAGGCAGAAGGGCGGAGTGTCGCTCCAGCCGCCTGCCAGGTCGAGGCGCACCGGCGAACGGGCCCAGAGGATCTGGTCGTCGATCAGCGTGGATCGCGGAGCGCTCGCGCCACAGAGGCCAAGGATTTTTTCTGCAAGCGCGGCGAATGCGGCGCGCTCCGAATCCCGGCCGTCCCGGCCGCGCGCACGCTGCACGGCGGCGAGAAACGCATGCTCGTGCATGCGCCGGATGCCATCGGGGGCCGGTCCGCCAACGGCGGGATCGTCGCCGGGACCCCCGGCAAAAATGCCGGCCACATTGGCAAGGTCCATCCGAAAAAACGGGTTGCTGGCGCGGTGGGACCAGAGGCGCCCGGCGGCAGCGGCCGCATGCGAGCGGCGCTGGGAGGCCAGGCGGTCGAGGTTCGCCCGCTCGCCCAGTTCCCGGGCACTGAGCCGGGGGGCCTTCAGCCACCGCTCGCTCCAGGCCGCGCCCGGCTCGGGGGCGATCAGCCAGTCGATCCACTCCGAGTCAGGGCCCTCCACCGGCGCGAAGAGCGGGGCCTCCTGGATGTCGGTCTCGCAGGAGATTCCCGCCTGCTCAAGCGTCAGCCCGCGAGCGCGAAACCAATCCGCCGCCGGCCGGCCCATCCACGCCGCGCGGGACACCGGGCCGGAAAACGGGTCGTCGAATCCATAGTGCCGGATGACGTGCGACGAATCGCCGACAGGCACACAGTCCAAACAATCCCCGGGGCGGAGGCGGAACGTCCAGTCGCCCGCAGGCAGCCCGGTCAGCGCATTTTCGCTGGAGGGCAAAAAATCGTCCGGCAGCGCGCAGTTTTCGATCCAGAGCATCCGGTGGTCCGGGGATCTTCTGGTAAACGCAAACCGGGAGTTCAGAACATACATGTCGGGATGCGGCTTCCGCCAGAGCCCGTCGTCGCCCGTGTGGGCGCCGGAAAAATTTTCGAGTGCCGAGAGCGATTCGATCATCTGGCGGGTGGTGCCAAAGTGGTGGAATTCGGCGTCCGGGAGCGGGACGAGCCGGACGCTCAGTCCGTTGATCTCGGGGTCCGCAAGCTTCGGGCTATTGCCCAGCGCCGGCCCGAACCCCGCGTAGAGTTCAAAGTTCCGCGCCTCCCCCCCCTCAAACCCCGACCCCGTCCAACCGCAGCGGGCCATGAGGACACCGGCCGCCCGGCTGCCAAGCAGCCAGAGCCCGGTGTCGACGAGATACGTGTGGTTCTCGCTCAGCTCCCGGATCGTCTCCGGGGTCGGCTTTTGAAGGAAAAAGCCGACGCTGTCCGGGTCGTGACGCGGGCAGAAAAACACGCCGAAGTGGGAGGCGACCTCCGGGCTCACCGACATCCCGAACCCGACGACATCGGCGGCAGGAACCGGCGGGAGGGCGGCGGGGAACTTCAGAAACACGTCGCCGCTGGCAACCAGGATGCGGGCGGAGTCGGGGGCGAGCGCGAGGATCCGCGCGTAGTCATCGGCCTGGAGGTCGAGCAGCGTCTGATCCATCCGCTGCCCGTGCGCCCACCGCATCACCGGGACCGGCATAAGAACTTTGCCGGTGGCCGCGTACGCCGGAAGCCGGCGGCTTTGGCCGCCCGCGAGCAGGATCAGACGCTTCGCCGACGCCAGCCATGCCTCGAACGAGACCCCCTCCCCGCTCCAGGCCGCCTCGAGCATGTGGGCCACCCCTCCTCCCGAGCCCAGCTTGCGGCCCGGCGGATCGCAGGAAGCCGTCCATGCGCTATCCGGAAAAAGCCGCGGAAATGCGAGCGACATCGCGGGCGGGAGGGACAGGAGGAATTGCTGCGGCACCCGGGCAGGCTAACAATAATTCGCGCGACCGCAGCAATTTTTCATGTAAAGTCTCCGCCATGACGACCCGCTTGCGCTTCGCCCCACTGCTCCTCCTGCCCCTCCTCCTCTCCGTAGGGTGCACCAGCCCGGACGGGCGGTTCCGGCCGCCCGACCCGATCGGGTATGCGATTTTTGAGGCGTTCGACCGGGGGCCCCGCAACGCGGGCAACCCGCGCGCATCGGATGCCGACTACATCGGATCGGAAGGGCAGCTTTCCGAGCGCGGCCATCCGCCTTCGCCGGAGTCGATCTGGGTCGATGGCACGTGGGGCAGCTCGAACGGCCAGCGGGTCTGGATTCCTGCCCACTGGCAGTAGGCTAATCCGGCATTGGCGTTCGGGCAGCGCGGTGGTAGCGTGAGGGGAAATGCAAGAGCCGCCCGTGACCAAGTACCGTCCGTTCCCTCCGGTCCACCTGCCCGACCGGCAGTGGCCGAACAGGACCCTTCAAAATGCCCCGATCTGGTGCAGCGTCGACCTGCGCGATGGGAACCAGGCGCTCGCCCAACCGATGAGCGTGACCGAAAAGCTCGAATACTTCCAAATGCTTGTGGGCATCGGGTTCAAGGAGATCGAGGTCGGGTTCCCGTCCGCATCCCAGATCGAATTCGATTTTTGCCGTAAGCTGATCGAGGGCGGGCATATCCCGGATGACGTCTCGATCCAGATCCTCTGCCAGTGCCGGGAGGAGCTGATCACCCGCTCGCTCGAAGCCCTCAGCGGGGCCAAAAATATCATTTTTCACCTGTACAATTCGACTTCCCCGAAGCAGCGCGAATATGTGTTCCGGGCGACGCGGGAGGAAATCGTCAAGATTGCCACCGACGGGGTTTCGTTTCTGAAGAAGTCGATGCAGCCGCTCGTGGACGCGGGATCCCGGATCCGCCTCGAGTACTCGCCGGAAAGCTTCACCAGCACGGAGCTGGAATTTTCCCTGGAGGTCTGCGAGGCGGTGACCGCCATCTGGCTGCCGACGACGGACAACAAGATCATCCTCAACCTGCCGGCCACCGTCGAATACGCGACCCCGAACGTGCACGCCGACCAGATCGAGTGGATGTCGACCCACCTCACCCGGCGCGAGGCGACGACGCTCTCGCTGCACACGCACAACGACCGGGGGACAGGGATTGCGGCGACCGAACTCGCCCTGCTGGCCGGAGCCGACCGGGTCGAAGGCACGCTGTTCGGCCTCGGCGAGCGGACCGGCAACCTCGACATCGCGACGGCCGCGCTCAACCTCTACCTGCAGGGGATCCACCCCGGGCTCGACTTCCGCGACATCAACGGGATCCGCGACGTGTACGAACGCTGCACCCGCATGGAGATCCACCCGCGGCACCCGTACGCCGGCGACCTCGCATTCACCGCGTTCAGCGGCTCGCACCAGGACGCCATCAAAAAGTCCTGGGAGCACCAGGGGCCGGGCAAGCCGTGGGACGTCCTCTACATCCCGATTGACCCGGCCGATATCGGGCGCAGCTACAAGGCGATCATCCGGATCAACTCGCAATCGGGCAAGGGCGGGGTCGCGTACCTGCTCGAAAAGGAATTTGGCTACCAGCTCCCGAAGGCGATGCAGAAGGAAATCGGCCGGATTATCAACGCCATCTCGGATGACAAAGGAACCGAGCTGAGCCCGCAGGAAATCCACGACGTCTTTGTGCGGACCTACATCGCCCGCGACAAGCCGGTCGCTCTGGTGGATTTCCGGACGCTCGAGCGCTCGAGCACGGTAACGTGCGAGGCCAGGCTCCTCCACGAGGGCGGCGAGCTCGAGATCCAGGGAGGCGGCAACGGACCGATCGACGCGTTTGTCCAGGCGCTCCGCACAACCAGCCTCCCTCCGTTCGAGGTCCAGAGCTACTCGGAGCACTCGCTCGGCGCCGGGGCCGGAGCCCGCGCGATCAGCTACGTCCAGATCAAGATGGCCGATGGCAGGGAGAGGTTCGGAGTCGGCAGCGATACGAACATCGAGCTCGCCTCGATCAAGGCGATCGTCAGCGCCCTGAACCGCGGGATGGAGGCCTGAGCAACCGTCCCAACGTGGCGACACGGCTTACGCGCGGACCGGCATCGGCGGGAATCCGGTAAAAACAAAGGCCGGATTTTTTTCTTCGAGGTAGCCCGCGGTCCACGAGCTCGGCAGGAGGACGACCCACTGCCCGAGAGCATCCAGCGCCAGCGTGCATCCGGTCGGGAGAAGGATCTCCGGCCGCCCGGTCAGCGGGGCGAGGGTCTCCTTGTCAAGCGGCCAGCGGACGAGCTGCCAGGGTGCGGATTCGACCCGGCAGTCCGCGCTGTATTCGCTTTCGAGCCGGTACTGCATGACCTCAAACTGGAGCGGCCCCACGGCCCCGAGGAGGGGGATGCGCTGGAGGGAGTCCGGAAGCTCGAACGCCTGCGCCACACCTTCCTTCAAGAGCTGGTCGAGCCCCTCGCGGAAACGCTTGAATTTGGCGGTGCTGGAATTCCTCAGATACGCAAAACATTCGGGCGGGAACCGAGGGATCTCGTGGTAAGCGATTGTCGGATCCTCGCTGACCGTGTCGCCGATGAGAAAATCGTAGTTCCCGACGATCCCGACGACATCCCCCGCCCAGGCCTCGTCAACCGTCTCGCGCTCCTGCGCGAAGAGGCGCTGGGAATTGCCCAGCCGGATCTGCCTTCCGAGCCGGACGTGATGGGCGCTCATGTCGCGCCGGAAGCAGCCTGACACGATCCGGATAAATGACACCCTGTCGCGGTGCTTCGGGTTCATGTTGGCCTGGATCTTAAAGACGAACCCGGAGAACCCTGGCTCGTCGGGCGCGACCTCGCGGCCGCCGCTCATCCGGGAGGCCGGCGGCGGAGCGAGCTCCAAAAAAGAATCCAGCAAGAGCTGGACCCCGAAATTGTTCATCGCGCTCCCGAAAAAGACAGGCGTCGCCTTTCCCGCACGCACCGCGTCGATGTCAAAATCCGCTCCGGCGCCATCGAGCAGAGCCAGCTCGTCGCAGGCGCGGGAGTAGACGTCCGGCGCGACGGTCGCCTTTACCGCCTCGTCATGGATATCCTTAACGTCCACCGCCGCGCGGAACGCGCCCCCGGGGGTCCGCTCAAAGAGGTGCATCGCGCTCTTGGCGCGGTCGTAGACGCCTTTGAACTCCGGCCCGTCTCCCAGCGGCCAGTTCATCGGGACCGCGTGGATCCCGAGCACCGACTCCAGCTCGTCGAGCAGGTCGAGCGGCGGCCGGGCCGGACGGTCGAGCTTGTTCATGAACGTGAAGATCGGCACCCCGCGCTGGCGGCAGACCTCAAAGAGCTTCCGCGTCTGCGTCTCGATCCCCTTCCCCGCATCGACCACCATCACCGCCGCATCCACCGCCGTCAGCACCCGGTAGGTGTCCTCCGAAAAATCCTTGTGGCCGGGCGTGTCGAGCAGGTTCACCACGCACCCGTTGTAGTCAAATTGCAGAACCGTCGAGGACACCGAAATCCCCCGCTGCTTTTCCAGCTCCATCCAGTCGCTCGTCGTCGCGCGCTGGTTCTTCCGCGACGTCACGCTCCCGGCCAGCTGGACCGCACCCCCATAAAGAAGAAATTTTTCTGTCAGGGTCGTCTTGCCGGCATCCGGGTGCGAGATGATGGCAAACGTGCGGCGTCGGGAGATTTCGTTCATGGCGGGCGGGCGGCAGGATTAATTTCCCGGCTCGGAAAAATAGCGCTTCGTCTCGGAGGCGATGACGCCGCTGAGGAGGAAGAGGGCGATCAGGTTCGGAATCGCCATGAGGCCGTTCATCATGTCGGAAAAGTTCCAGACCGCATCGCTTTTCCAAACGCAGCCGACGAAGACGGCGGCAACCCAGAAGCATCGGTAGTAGATGACCGACTTCACCCCCGCGAGGTACTCGACCGCCTTCTCCCCGTAGTACGCCCAGCCGAGAATTGTGGAGAAGACAAACGTCAGGAGCCCGCCGATGAGGACAATGTCCCCAAAAATCCCCAGGTGGTGGAAGGCCCCGTCACAGAGCGTTGCCTTGGTAAGGCCGGCCCCTTGCCAATCCCCGGAGCTGACGATGACAAGACCGGTCAGAGCGCAGACGACCACCGTGTCCCAGAAGGTCCCCGTGCTGCTGACAAGGGCCTGGCGGACGGGGTCCTTCGTGCGCGCCGCAGCGGCGACGATCGGTGCGCTGCCAAGCCCGGACTCGTTGGAGAAGAGCCCGCGCGCGATGCCGAACCGCATGGCCTCGGCAATCCCCGCCCCCACGAATCCCCCCACCGCCGCCTGCCCGGTAAAGGCCGAGGTGACGATCAGCGAAATCGTCGAGCCCAGCTTGTCCCAGCTCAGCGCCAGAATGATCAGGCAGCCAAGCACATAAAATGCGGCCATGAACGGGACCAAAAACTCGCAGAACCGCGCGATCGAGCGGATGCCGCCGAGGATCACAAACCCCGTAAGCGCGGCAAGGCCGAGTCCGACGACCCACTTGATCGTGCCATCCGCCGCATCGAACGGCAGGATATCTTTTTTGGCGACGATCATGTCGGCGATGGCATTCGACTGGGTCATGTTGCCGATACCAAAGGCGGCGATCGCGGTGAAGATGGCGAAGATCACGCCCGCCCATCGCGCGTTGAGCGCGCGCTCGAGGACATACATCGGCCCTCCCGACATCTGCCCCCTTTCGTTGGTGATGCGGTACTTCACCGAGAGGAGGGCCTCGGAATATTTCGTGGCGATGCCGAAGACCCCGGTGAGCCACATCCACAAAACCGCCCCGGGGCCGCCGAGCAGGATCGCCCCGGCCACCCCGTAGATATTTCCGGTCCCGATCGTGGCCGCGAGCGCGGTCGTCAGCGCCCCGAACTGGCTCACGTCGCCCGGAGCCCCCGGCTCCTTCGCCACCGAAAGGCGGATCGCCTTGCCCAGATAGCGCTGGATGAATCCCGTGCGCCAGGTCAGGAAAAGGTGCGTGCCGAAAAGCAGCGCCACCAGCCACGGCCCCCAGACCCATCCCGCCGCCGACTCAATCCACTTGTTCAGGTTTTCCATGGCACGGAAGTAGAGGGATCGAGCCCCCCCGCTGCAAGAAAAACCCCCGAAGCTCTTGCGCATCTCCGAAAACGGCATGTCTGTCCGGCG
>Ga0247832_1001595_pt1 | contig 38948 bp, 31 predicted proteins | sample LaCruzMarch2015__10_FD_192407 | JGI IMG/M metagenome (GOLD analysis project Ga0247832, IMG submission 192407) | Freshwater microbial communities from meromictic Lake La Cruz, Castile-La Mancha, Spain - LaCruzMarch2015_4m | ecosystem: Environmental > Aquatic > Freshwater > Lake | place: Spain... | reverse complement strand
TGGGGGGGTGTTAGTATGTAGGTCCATACGTACCCTAAGCTAGACACTCTTTCTTCCTTGTGACTTCCATCATCTCTGGTAGGTCTCGTGGACGTCGTCCTCCTATGCTGGGAGTCACATCCTCTCAAAGATGATGAGGGAGGATGCTGAGCATAGAATAGACAATAACAATCCAATGGTCTTAAATTTGACGAAATATTTCGATGATACCACCGTTGTAATCGTCTTGATGAGCGCTATCGATAAGTGGTGGATGCATTATGGGTACGAAACAATCAATTTTGACGACGAAAAGAGCGAAACGACGAAAAGAATGACGTGACACGACACACAACAACCACTGTCATAGCCACTGCCATAGCCACCGCCACTACTTTGATCAATTATGGCAACTGTGGTTTTGTTATTGTTGTTGTTAGTTGCAGTATCTCTCCCAAAGTCAGTGTTCGCCGACGACCCACCAATGTCAAGAATATTCGTTGGATTGAACCGTAATTCACGTTCATTGAATGGACGTACAAGTACACGTATATTCGCTGGTGCTGCTGCTACTGCTGCTGTCGACACTGCTCCCGTCATTGATTCGAATGATGACGAGGACATGATAAACAATGACAGTTTATAGCAATACCTTTACAGGCACAGTAGATTGAAGAAAATGAAATGCGAATCGCGAAATCAAACGGACTCTCTTTGGTTGGCACTAGCTGGTTGCTTGTCTACATGGCGATGACCGCACGACTAGGTAGAATACTTCTCTCTCGTTCAGCACGACCTGTAATACCTGAGGTTGACGCATTGTGGTACCATCATCAATGCCCCCCCCCCATTCCTGTTGATGACAGCCATTGGAGTTCGGTATCAGACTTGACCAGCGCAGACACAATGGCCGAATAGAAAGTCCTTCCTCAGTAAGTAATTTCCAGTATTAAATTCTCAGCATACTCGGCGTTGGAAAAATTGTCATCGACGTTTCACCATCATCATAGTGACCAAACTTTGAAAAGTATGCCCAAACGACCAATTGTCATTCTGGAGGTAGTGCAACGGTTGGTGGTTGAATGGAATCGTGATGCTGCCATTGTCAAGCTGACAACATTGTCTATAACAGGTTTTTTCTTGGTATTTTTATTACTAGAAGGGTCCTTTGAACTCAGGCCAGCTACGGCCAATTTCGTTAAAGTAAAAGAGGCACAGTAAAAGAAACCGAAGCCCCGTTGAGGGCTGTAACCGAAACTGTAGTTTAAACAGTCTTGGTTGCGGGAGAGTCCTTCAAATACAACCAAATCTGGTAGGAGAAGGGAGTAGTAGTTACATGGCAGTAGTAACATTGAGAACGATCAAGGCGGGTGAATTCTTCTCAATTTTAGAATCTGATGAAGAGGAAGAAGACGACTCTGATGATGATGATGATGATGACAATGGGGATTGGGAGGAAGAGCAGGAAGATGATGTGTGCAAAAAAGCTTAATTGTGCAGATTTTTCAGTTGTTACAAGTAGGGTTTACTAATCTCCTTTTAAGAGCAATGAGGCAAAGCCCAACTATTGCAGTTGTGTGTGATCATTGATTACTTAATACTCATTATTTACATCAGAAAAGTATAAGATGAGAGAGAAAGTCTTTCCTCATTCGGAGAGAGGCGAAGCCCGACCGCCCACAACGCCTCCTACAATCTATTCTATCTAATCAATATCAACGATGGTCGCCGGCCTCTCAGTCTTGATGGCATGGTCACATATTGCCCTTGTGACGATGACTTATCGTTTTCGTCGTCCCAGGCCAGCATCTTCCTATGCGACAAACCTCGATCATGTCGATACAACAACGGTCAATGGCAATGTCGCCATTGACACAACATCGACCCTCAACGAATACGACAACAGTGATCCATTCACACTGATATCATCACTTGCGGCCACGGCACTGCTCCAATCCGATCGTCGACGCGATGCCGTTGGAGGTGGTCCGACGTCATCGGGGTCTAGCTCTACCAATTGGATTGACGAGGAGAGTGCCTTCGTCGTACGTAAAGCATTAGACAAAGTTCGATTGTATCTTCCCTCAGACGAATATAGAAGGAGATCGAGAAGTAACAGAGAGAAAAGGGATGAGGCAGTGGCTTGGTTACGATGGATGAGAACAGTCCCATCTCCGATGATTGTTGATCTAAGTTCAGAGGCTCGACGTGCAGCCAACGCGACGGTATCAGATGATTTCCTCCGTCTACTTGACGGAAACGAGAAGAATGATGGCATTGATTTTGGTAGCGAATCTGTAGCTGTAACTGTGAACGATGGACGGAGATTACAACGTGTACGTACAGAATTCATGGACCGATTGCATTGCCGACTAATTCTATTACCTTCGGGACAAGGTTTACGCAGTTTATTTGAGCCAGCAGGGGCATTGACGTTCTCAAAACTTATATACGGCGGAGTAACGCGATACCGCATCCTTCCCTCCTCAACAGGTGGTGAGGACGATAGAGTGAGGAGAAAATCACCGCGTAGAGCCGGAGAACGGACTGAACGCAAGACGTCAGTATCCGATGACATTCCATCATGGGTTCAGTACGGTGGCTCTCAACGAAGATATGACTCAATTGATATGGGGCCGGCGATGTTACTGGAATGGACACTCCTGCCTAAGATTAGTGCAGGTATGGGTGGCATCAGTGACGCTATTGAGAACTATAATGGCAATGAAAGAGAACGGGACATGACCATTCGGAGTTTGACATGGGATCCTCGTCACATATTTCGATATGTGGACATTAACGACGACAAAATAAATGGACAAGTTGCCGAGTCAATCGACAGGAGGGAACTTGCTTCTTCTCCCTCTTCGCTTCAGGGTAAGAACAGGAACGATGCATTTGCATCAGACTTTCGTTCACGAGTGGGCGGCCTGAGTATGCAGATCGATTGTATTGTTCGACGAGTGCTTGACGGTCGTGTAATGCGGCCAGCCGAGGTCGATGACAATGGCAATCTACTAACTTACAAAGAGGCGAAGGAAAGTGCGTCTATGGAGGACTTTTCATCATTGGATGACACATCGAGACAGTTGTCACTAGCGGCGTTGGAAGCGGAGGAGCTGGCGCTATTAGGATTGAATCCTGTGAAGGGACTATTACTCTACGGGCCTCCAGGCTGTGGGAAGACTGCTCTGGCGCGTGAAATCTCATTGGCATTGCGTGCAAGAGCACCCAAGGTTGTCAGTGCCCCAGAACTATTGGATAGATGGGTCGGCGGAAGCGAACGTCTCGTCCGCGAGCTATTTCATAGGCCGAACTTGCGTCAGTGAATGGCGATGCCACGCGTTCGGCATTACACGTGATAGTAATTGATGAGATTGATGCTGTATTTAGAAAGCGCTCGTCGGCAGAGGATAGCGGAGAGGCAACGCGTAGTTCGACGGTCAATCAAATCCTTTCAAAGTTGGACGGTGTGAAAGCAATACCAAACGTATTGCTCATAGGGATGACAAATCGTCGTGAACTATTAGACGAGGCACTTCTGAGACCGGGGAGATTGGAGGTGCAGATCGAGATACCGTTGCCTGATCGGGAGGGCCGGCGAGAGATCTTAAACATACATTTCAATGCGCTGAGAATCAGGGGACGATTGAGTCAGCCGCTTTGCAGTGCCATAGATGGGACGCTCAGTCAAGGCGACGATATTGGTTATGTGTCTGCAAAATTGGAATGGGGAAGAAAACGACGGGCTCTGGAGAGAGCTACTCAAGCAGTCATTGGGTATTTTAACCCTGAACAAAAGACTGTATTTGATCTTGCGAATGATTCAGTCACTGGTGGATTCAGTGGAGCTGACCTTGAAGGTTTGGTGAGATGCGCTGGATCCATAGCACTATCTAGAGCTAGAGGAGAAGGTGCTGGCATCGACACTCTGGTAATCACACTTGACGATGTCAAGCAAGCCCTAACAGAGTTAAAAGTTTAGGCGAAACTGTATCAACTTGTGTATCATTAATTAAGTGTTTTATCTGCAGTAATAGAGATTTTATTCTTACAAGCATGTAATAGGCCCAAGAACAGAGGATTTGGCGTCTCAGGACGACTTGTGAACTCGGGATGAAACTGAGCTGCGATAAAGTATGGGTGTGTATCTAATTCAACAACCTCCATTCTTTCACCACTTTCGTCAGTATTACGTCCTACAAATTGCAAGCCTGCATGCTCTAATCTCGAGACCATAGCGGGGTTTACCTCATAACGATGGCGATGACGCTCCATCACCTTTTCTTTATTGTATAGCTGACGTGCGATACTACCTTCTTTCAGCATTGTTTCTCTGGCACCCAATCTCATCGTGCCTCCCATCCTTTCTCGGTCACCCTCTGGCATAAATATAATAGCGTCTTCTTCATCTTTGACAAGGTTATTAGAAAATTCAGCACTGTGAGCTCCATTGATTTGAAGCACGTTGCGACAGTATTCTATGACTGCAGCCTGCATACCAAGACAAATTCCTAAAAAGGGAAGGCCTGTCTCACGACAAAATTTGACAGTCGAAATCTTGCCCTCCATTCCTCGAGCACCAAATCCACCTGGAACAACACAACCGTGACATGCTTTTAAGCGTTCCCACGATTTTGCATCGCTGCCTGATTCTTCGTCATCAAATGACAAACTTGATGCCTCAATCCATTCTATTCGTAGTCGCTGTTTAGTTGCCATCGAGGCATGTGTTAAAGCTTTGACCACTGATAAATATGCATCACCCTGATTGATATATTTGCCAACTATGGCAATCACACACTCTGATTCGGGTTTGTCAACACTGTCTGCGAGAATTTTCCAGTCTTTGATAACTATGCTGTCTTCAATATCGACTTGGCTCGGAGCAATGCTGTAATTCACTCCCTTTTCAAACGGGCCCATTCTCAATCGTTGAAGTAGCATGGAATGTAAATTTTGTTCAATCATCATCAGTGGGACACGGTAGATATTCGACACATCATGTAGTGATAAAACAGCTCCATTTGGCACGGATGTAAACATGGATAATTTTGAGACTGTGCTAGGCTCTAACGGGTAAGTCCCACGGCAACATAAAAAGTCGGGCCGCAGTCCCATGGACATCATTTGTTTGACAGAATGCTGAGTGGGCTTTGTCTTTTGTTCGGGTGGACTGCCCATTGTCGGAACCAATGATACATGGGCGAAGCAAATATTTTTATAGCCGAGATTCTCTTGTAATTGCCGCAATGCCTCGACGAATGGCATACTTTCAATGTCTCCTAATGTCCCCCCCAGCTCTACTATGCACACCTCTGGAGGATCGTCAATGTTATTGTTGTCGTTTTCACTGGTAGACTTGGAGAAACGTGATACAGGTTGTTTCGCCACCCTAAGGATCCATTCCTGTATAGCATCTGAAACATGAGGAACTACCTGCACTGTCTTACCAAGATACTCGCCGATCCTCTCTCTCTCGATAACAGATTGATATATCTTACCAGTACTTAAATTACTGTCCTTCGTCAAGCTAACACTCAAGAAACGTTCATAGTTTCCCAAATCCAGGTCAGTTTCCCCACCATCATCAAGAACAAATACTTCTCCATGTTCAAATGGAGACATTGTCCCCGCATCAACATTCAGGTATGGATCTATCTTAAGTGCAGTGACTCTATACCCCATTGCACGAAAGAGCACACCAATTGATGATGCTGTAACACCTTTTCCAATACCAGATAGCACCCCGCCTGTAACAACCACAATCTTTCTATCATTTTCCAGCGTGTCGTTGACGAGTGTTTCAAGTGTAGCAGGTAGATTTGCGAGCTGTACATGTGGTCGCAGGGGACGCGGGGCCAAAAATGATTGCACGTGGACGAGTGTAGGGAGCAATGCAAGGCAATAGAGCCATAATATTATGCACGTCATCTTACGGGGAGGGTACAGGGGGGGCGATGGGGGTCACTCGCAAACGTCGAGCATCGGAATCAGGAAGCAACATGCTACCTATGTTGGCACTTGACCTGCTGAGATGTAGCCGAGGACGTGCCGAGGGACGGGAAGTTTTGACGCTCACTCCCGCAAAAAAACTTCTCTTCTTTTCTCTTCTCCCCAATTTTTAGGTTAGAAACCTTTCTTTTCTCTTCCCCCACCAAAATTTATGCCAATTTTGACACGCCTCCTATCTATCAGCATCGTCAAGCATAAAGTGATGCAGGGAGTGGATGAAACCGAAAAATGTCAAGCACTCGTCAACTGAAACGTCAGCTGAAACTGAGGTCCAGGAGCTTGCCAGAGCAATCTCCACTTTACGCTGCCCTCATTTGCTCTCTCACAGCGATTATACTTTCTGTCAGGACACATGTATCCACAATGTTTGTATCACTAGAGGAGCCATTCCGTGTGAGTCCATTGTTCAAGGATGTCAAGTATATCGGATTGTCTACATGGGAATTATGTTCTATTAAGCAGGATGCACTTGAGACTATTTTATATGAAGAAAGCATGAAGAATGAAAGCAGTATAGTGTTTACAATAATGCAAACAAACAGCACTTCTACTGATGGTACTACTGAAAGTATCGATGAATCATATCCATCTTGGCTTGACACCTTCAATGCCTTGACCAACACGTCGCAGCAAGTAAGATCAGTCCAACCAGATGATGTATTGAATGAACCAAATCAAGATGACATGCGTGTCGCTGGCGATTTTCCATACAACGACGATGATGCATTTGATGCAGCTTTACCTCTAGACTATTATCATTGTCATCACATTCACATATCATCTGTCAATACAATCAATGATAAATATTGGAATATTGCTCGTGTATTTTTTATACTGGGCAGTATACTGGGAATAACATCGACGGGATTATTAATCACACTCATTGTGCGTCGTAGACAAATTGCAATCAATCGACGACTACAAACTCAGTGCAGTGAAACATGTGAAATAGACAAAATACTTCTACTAGATACAGACTCCTCTGGCTATCAACCGATATCAATTTGTTTCCTCATTTCCTACTTAAAGCAGAATGTAACTCTGCTCTTCTTCAACAGTGATATATGTCGCAATCAAGTTTGTTCGATTGCCACAGGTGCTAGATGCCTTTTAGCTGCATCCGTGTTATGGGTCGTTAGTGGTTTGCTTGTATTATTCATGATGAAGAAAATTTTAAGAAATGAAAGGCAGGTACGACAATTAAAAAGAAAAATTAATGCTTCTATGACGGTGGCTGACCAGATAAAAAGTGTACCTCGGCAAATCACTGTAATTAAGGAAGTGGCCAATCAGCGATTTTCAGATAATACTGAGATTGAAGTTTATACTGATACTGATACTGATGCTGAATTTGATCGTAATGATGATGTAGAAGAGGCAGTTCTTGATATTACACATGAGACAGATTTAGATGTTACCCATGATAGCGATGGTTCGACCGATAAGGCTGGTCAGACACCATGGTTCACATTTCCTGCCAACGATGACGTTGCCCGCTCATTACATGAAACGTTAAAACGAATCGATAAAGTTGATGCAATGTTTCCTGCTATTTCTCTAGAGTCCGAACAATTAAATATGTGGTAACTATAAGATACAATTTGTTAATGTACACAACCAAAATTCAATAACAGAATTGTTTGCCTGCGATCAATACACTAGATATTTCCAAATCCTTTATTTTGTGTTTCCTCCACTGAATCCATTTTCCAATTCCTGCATCAACAGTGAAAGTTTCTCCTCCACCGGAATCAATAATTGTTGTGTTAATTCTCTCGCCTCGGCCAGCCCCCTCTGTGCATCGGCAATCTGTCTACGAAATGACAGCTTGTCCGCCTCAACACTCTCATTCATATCATCAAGGAATGCCGAATTGTCAGTCACCTTCTTATGCTTTCGTCTAAGTGTAACACAACGTTGCTCCAACTGATTCCGTTCCTGCTTCAATGCCGATATTAAATCCGACGTAGACTGTTGTTTACGATTATCGTTAATGACAGAGTGTTCATGCTCTCTCCGTATTGCCTCGAGCTGCCCCTCGTAGAAGATGCGTTGCTGTTCAAGTTGACTTTTTAACAATGTGTAGTACTGTCCAGCAAATCCCTCGAGCTTGCGATGTATCCTCTCATCGTCGACGGCGGAAGATGAATATGTTGGTATAGTCGATCGTTCTAATGCAGTGAAGGGCAATGCGTCATCACCACCACCACAATTGTTATTTAGTAAATTCATACCCCGTTCCTCCTCCATTAAACGTGGATCGGTACCCTCCACGATTTTACCATCCTCAAGATTCTGTAACAAACGATGGACATACCCACCACCGCAAAAGTCCCACACATGCTGTGTTTCGGTATCCAATGCGTACGCATGTAGTGTTTCCTCGTAATGCTGAAGTGCATGTCCCAAATGTGATGGTGCCTGAGGAGCCTCTTGCGGATAATCGATACCATCACCCGCACTAGGACATGATAGAAATGCGGACGCATTGGCACATGATATTGCACCACAGATTAAACACACGTAGTTACGTATTGTTGTGGCACAAACGTGACATCGAGATAAGGTTTCATTCAGTCCAGAGTGATCGTATCGGCATACTGGACAGGGAGAATCCTGCCACTGGGCCAGGCAGTCAATGTGAAAGGAATGGTTGCATACCGTTGTGAGTATCGACGAAGATGCGTCCAATACCGACGATGATGATGCTGATGAGAGTGATGACAAATGTTGTTGCTGCTGTGACGAGGAGGATGGTAGAGATAGCATTTCCAAACACACTGGGCATTGATGCTCAGCGGTATCATTCGGTGATGACGTACTTGATGCAAAGAACGGACCGAGCAAACTAACACCATCCTCGCCATTGACGAGATGGACATGATACACTTGGCACGTTTCGGATTCATCAAGAGAGGTGAATGGTCGTCGGTTTAGATCAGAGACAAAAGTATTTGCAGAAGCTTCATTATCCAATACAAACAGAATGTGATAGTTCTTGTCACTGCCAACATTATCGTCGTCGCGGTCAACTTTTTCTGCGTTGACTGCTGCTGCTGCATACTTTTCTTTGTCTATATCGTGCGAATCACGAGAGAAGCGCGATCCAAAGTCTACAGAAGTTGATCTTGATACTTTCTTAGACCAGTTGTTCGTATTGAGGTCATTATCGTTATTCGCATGTGCAGAAGTTTTATCCAACGAATCGTCATGATGATGATGATGATGATGATGATACGTATCATCATGGAGCGTCTCTTTTTCTTTTTCACACGCCCAAGTTTGAGACCTACTCCGACGCATACTACTTTCGTCGTCAGCTATCGTTCGTGGCGATCTGCGTGCCATCCCCTGTTGTTGTTGTCGTCGCCGTCGGTGACGAAGGCGACGATAATCCTCCTCTTCTGAACTTGATGAACCAATTACTATTCGGACATGCTCAATGTATGGCCGATGTGATCTAACGAGATTAAGCATCCCATCGGGTACTTGATGTGGTGGAACATTCACCATAACAACAATCCGTCGACGTCTTTGGATCAATTTTTCATCATCTTCTTCAACGTCATCACTCCGCAGCAATGACTCATTTGTAGAACACGAGGATAAAGAGCCGTCAGCGCTGTCATCAAACTCATCGTCATTATCATCGTCATTATCATCTTCGTCATCGTCGTCGTCATCGCCTCGACATTTTCGTCGTTGTTGCAGGTGCCGCGTAATGACGTCTCCTGCATACGTCCCCAATGCAGGATTACCAAACGATACCCTCCATCGACGCAACCGACCAGTATTTGATGTTGGCTTTGATTTGATCATCGTCGTGTTTTGTGAGTATGGGCGGACTCCCAGCGTCCAGAACGACCATCATTCATCATGGCATCAGGATTTGGATGTTTAGGGAGCTTTTGGGGGAGGGCCCGCTAAAATGAAAGTTTGACCACAACAAAAAACCATCCTTCCGTATCATCGAGATGTCTCGTCGTTGTCTCCTCATCACCGCCATCGTTCTTCTACAGTACGTCGATTCCTCGGAGGATACGGGAGTATGTGTCGATGGGGTCTGCGGTGTCGGTGGGACTAGCTCGACATTCGAACGTACACGCGAACGTCTTCGTCAACAAGAACTTGGATATCCTTCATCGTCGTCCTCTTCTTCCGCAGCGGCAGTACGCTTTACCACGGGAGATGCAGCTAATGCTGCTACTCGTATCACAACACTTACGGATGACCAAATACGTCAATTAAATCATTTTTTTACCGACACGGAAGTAACTCGCAATATGTTCCAAATAATCAAAGAGAACAACATACAGTACATGGTACAGGTACTACAGGAACGACCCGAATTTGCACATGTACGTGATGCCAAAGGTCAGGGACCAATGTGGTGGGCACATCAATATGGTAGGACGGAATTCATACAGCTATTCAAAATGCATGCCGTTAGTGAAGAGTTACGTGACGTTGATGGATTAACACCGCTGGACTTGTATGGAAATAGTGGAACGACGACGCTTGTTGATTTATTCCGAAGGACTTCGAAGGAGGATATCATGGATGATATTAGTATTACATCGGAAGAAAAATGGAAAAAAATGAAACCATCTGATGTGCCACCTCCACATTTGTTTAGTGATTGGTCGAACACAACTGTCAATATAGTTGTTGGTGATGATGAGGTAACACTAGTAAGAGTTGCAACGGGGTCTATTGTTCAACCAGGGACTGACAAATATTATTCCACCTTTGACATTTTACCAGGAATTATTCCACGACAGACTGTTGCCTCGGTACTAGATTTGCTTCGTGGGCAAAAGGGAGATGGATCAACCTCCCTACCCTTGGATGAAGAACCTGATTCCGTCGATGGCATGCCATCACAAGAGATATTCCTAGACAATATTGGTCTACGCAGGGGAGAAATGAGCAAGGCAGGACACCCAGAAGACTTGTCTCGAAGAAATAAGCTTCGTGCAAGTATTAGAAAATTCCTGGATCCAATATTATATGACAAAATAACCCCCTACATCCGTCAACGCTTCTCAGAGCTTTGTGACAATGAAATAATCGGTCGTGTCTGCACACCGTGTTACTCGTTGATACGTAGATATCGAGCTGGCGAACGTATCTCTCATGCACCTCATCATGATGGACATTCGTTCGTAACAGTCGTAGTAAGTCTGTCCGATTATGGTAGAGAATATCGAGGTGGACTATACGTGGCTTCTCAATTTCATCAACGTAATTACCTAGCCCTATCTCGTGGAGATGCAGTTGTACATCAAAGTGATTTATTCCATGGAGTACAAGTTCTAGACAATGTCACACTAGATGCTGATGAGAGTGGCCATCGGCTTATCACGCCGGAACGCTGGTCTTGGATATTGTGGTTTCAAGATTCAGATACTTGTGAAGATCATAGTCAGTCTTGGCATGAAGAATGTGCAAACAAAGGTAATCCAACGTGTCAGCTACTTCATGCCAAAACTTGTGTGGAATCGAAGGATAAGATATTTTGGAATCAATTGGCGTCGGACAATGGACATGGAGCTGCCTCATTCAAGCTCGCGAGAGTCTACCTGAAGAAGCTGTATGATACAACTCTGCTGCCTTATGATGCACAGAAAGCTAAGGAGTTATTTCAACGTTCCGTCAACTTAACTAATGAGCCCGATGGACATTATGGGTTGGCAGGATTATATTTGGAAGAAGTCTCAGGCATGACAACATCTTATGATCCTATTATGAAAGCACTTATTCATCTCGAAAAGGCTGCTTTGGCAAGGCATTCCTTTAGTATGTTCAATCTGGGAATTGCTCACTTATACGGGTATGGCTATCCAAATGGTGCTAATGATCCAGATCTTGCAGGACAATGGTTTGAGGCTTGTGGTCTCCCTGAGGGTATATATCTTCGATCTTTACAAATGAATGCACTTGGTAAGAAAAAGGAGGCTCAAAACTATCTTAAGCAGGCAACTTCATTAGGTCACGGTGTGCCTATTCGGGTGGCTGCACGAAAGCATTCGGGGTCGGGTGGTGCCGGTGGAGTAGATCTGAATTTAATGTGGCCAATCTCATCTTTTGGGAATCGTCCGGATAAGGTGTGAGAAACTTAAAAATGGTACATAAAAATGATACCAGTGATCTCTCTGCTGCTTAGCTGCTCTTTATACTCCTGTTGCTTATATACTGGTGCATTAATTTGGCATCCCAATCCACTCTTCTATGTTATCTACTGCTAAATCATTCTTCCTGCTGCTGCGTCGAAGCCCCTATCGTATTGTGTACCTCCTCGTCGGCACGAGATGATGATATCGATTGATAATGATCGTATTTCGGCCCTCACCTCGGCTCTTGCCACGATGAATTCCACGACCACCTCGGCCTGTCGGACGTGTGACGGTCTCTCACGTCGATCACGACATTTAGATTCCCTTACCTCTCCGGCATCCGAAACCTCAGCATTGTTAGCACGTACATCGACTAATTTGGCATTAGCCACGACGGTATTACGTGATGCACGTGAAAAGTTTGATACGGTACATGACTGTCAACCAGCCATTGATCGACTATACTGGGGATCACGTGAAATGTGTCGTGAGGTGGCAGTACATGCTGAACGACAGGGACGAGGTGGAGTATTGCCACTGGGGATGCGTCAAATATTGGCTGGGAAAGATACATTATCCAACAAGGGGTTACGTGTGGGAACAACGACTAGCATTAGGGGTACGGGGGGAGCATTGACAGAACAGGAATTGTATGCAGGTGCCGACTCGATGGAGATTGTACGTGACGCACATGCCTACTTTAGCAATAAGCAAATGGAGTGGCAAAGCGCCAATGATGCCATACGTGAATTGGACAGTGTCCATCGCACGGGCGTCGAGGCAATGGGATTGCTAGTTGTGGGACATTTAACAGGTGCTGGTGCAGCAGTTCGGCGAAAGGTGGAGGGCGCAACAACGACGACTGGGAAACGTGGAGCTACTGCTGCAATAATAGAAGGAGCTGGTACAAAGCAGAGGGCCATGACCGCGGCAGAACGTGCCGAGGAGACGGCCAGTGCTACTCGTGATCGACTTACGGAAGCATTGGTCAACCGTGACCTTATGAAGAGTGTGGGGGAGTATGAGGAATACCTTCCATTATCGACTAGAGTCGTTCGTGAACTCCGTGCGATATTTGAATGTCTTGGTGGGATGGCAAGTGACGGACAGGGGCTGATACTCTCCTCGTCAACATCTTTGTCTACCTCGCCGTTGTCAATACCAGATCCTACACCATCATTGCCAAGTGGGGGGAAGGTTCTACGGACCGAGAAGGTCGGTACTGGTCACTATACCAATTACACTACAATGGAATTACGGACTGGATATCCTCACCTTGATGCGTACGGCGAGGCACGTAAGTCGGTAGCCTACGCAAGCGTCGATGGCTACTGTCGACAATTGCGTAATGCACGGAAGAATCTGGCTCCTGCTGCTGGGGGAGTGTCTCCTGCGACTCACGCACGGAATGTCGACAGTGCCGCTCGAGATGCTGTTAGATGTATTGAGCATACCATGGTCGTGGTCAGTGGAGAGAAGAGTGTGTATCGGTGTGTTGTGGCGCCGTCATCGTTGGGAAAGGAAAATAGTGGTGATGATGCCGCGACCACGGCTGCAATGAAAGAGGCAGAAATGCGATACCAGAAGGCGTTGGTGATAAGCTATTCGTACGTCATTAGCGCGGCGTTGGACAGATTGTTGGACCTTGTGGAGTACACTTACCTACGAGAGTGTGGGTGCGCCACAACTATAGGCAACGATGCCACTGGTGCCTCTGCGGAATTGGATATCCGTTCTTCTGCATCAGCGGCTGCTGCTGGACTTCGAATAGTCGATGGTGTGAGAATGCTTGGGCCATCGCTAGCCAAGCTTTCTGAATTCGTTGCCGTCGCGCCTGGAGGATCATCTTCTGCTCGCTTTGTCTCGCCTCCCGAGTCCACCATTGCATCTGCACTGTGCATCAGTCTTCACCGATCGACTGTGAAGAACTGCTCGAAGACACTCGAGAATCTAGCCAGATCTATACAAAATGACCCTCTGGATGGACCAAAGCATCGACCACCTGATGCACGAGTGGCAACGGTTAGTTCAGACGTCGTACATGCCATTCGAGCCATATCCCCTTTCGTCTCGGCATATAAGAGTGTGAGCAAGAGACGTGCCCTAGCATGGGATCCGAACGTAGGTGATGCATCGGGTGAGATGGACGTATTCGTGCGTTTCCTCATCAAGCAGCTCTTCATTAGTCTCGCTGGAAAGGCGGCAAATTACAAGCAGGACTTAGGTGTAGATGCTCAAGCCAAGAGTCACCTTTTCATGATGAATAATATCTTCTACCTCATGGAATCACTGGCTTCGAATGGTGAATTTCATGGTTCCTCCGAGGGAGAGAATTATCGTATCAACGAACCCTGGTTTAAGCAAAAGACGACAAAGGCATTCGAAAGTGAAAAAGTCAAGTATCTCTCATACTGGGAAAGACTTAATCAGCATTTAACAGATGTGGACGACCAACAGCTCAACTACCACAGCAACAACACGCTATCACTCGAGTCTGGACGACTTCTTAAGAGCCGATTCAGTGGCTTCATTGAGGACTTTGAGAAGGTATATGTCGTTCATAGGAACTTCACGGTTATTGACCCTAAGTTACGTCAGATTGTTTGTGACGCGATAAAACTGGTGTTTGTATCTCGGTATAGAGTGTTTTTTGATAAGTACTCGGTGTTACAGTTCTCAAAGAAGAATATGAATGATTATTTGAAGTACACCCCTCAGAAGTTGGATTCGTTAATTTCTCAATTGTTTGCGACGCAATAGATTACTGTAAACATGACGTACCATAATACACTTATTTATGTTTATGTGTCCAAATTTAAGGCTCAATTAACCAACTTACGTCAATATCAGCAGGAGTGGAATAACTGCCCTCAGGCACTGTCGGAGAATCACCCCAGACAACGCCGGACACGCCTCCACTAGTCGAGTCTTGCATGCTGTACAACTTGGTAATTATGCTGAAGAACTTTGTCAACGGATCGAATATTTCTTCTCCAAATTCTATCCACTTCCGTATAGTCTTTGCATCCTTTGTTGGCATTGACCGACATCCTATGAGGTGGGAAACTACTATACGGTGAATATCACTGAACAGGTCATCAACGGTGTTAAGTTTGACAAAGCAGCAACCGTTCCTATCAGTGATTGTATTACGACAACGCACACCCACTGATCCAGACGGTCCACTTAACTTGGCTGATTTCATCAACTCTGGAGAAATAGTAAACAGCTCGATTTGTTGCAACATGAGCCGTGCGGCGGGATGCAGGTGTTTTGATGCATCCTTTGTAAAGGTACACAAGAAGGGTAGCCCATCGAGTGGTCCGACGGTGAATAATTCCCCAAATTCATTATGCATCTTACACCCCATGTCGCCGTAGTATACATCCACATGATCAGACCTGTGGGGCATTAGAAGGCGGTGGTTAATATTCACATTCTCAGAAGTCGTCTTTTGTTTTTTTGTCTCTTTACTTTTCTTGTTGCGACATTCGACAAATCTGTTGCTTGTTTGCACTCCAACCATGTTGACAAATTTCTCTTCGGGGATTATGGCCGTAGCTGTTTGACCCGTAGGACCAATAGGCTTGTCCACTATGCCATTCTCGGCGAAGAACGGTTTAAGGAATTTACCGAAGCTAATCTTCCCCACAGTAGTATCTGCCAATGGCAAGCGCTCTTTTTCAAGTTTAGACACGCCCTTACACGTATGGTGTACATGGCTTTGGACTAAGTTGGGTAGCAGATCGACTATCATATCTGTGGTCCACAATTGAGGAGGGGTGGGGGACAGATCGGCACTGCAGTATTGACATTGAAAAGCGACAACCCCCGTAGTCGGACAGTACATGAGTTTCATTGATTTGAGGATGCGCTGATGATAATTCGAGATTTTGTACCAATTGATACAATTCATACCATTCTCGATCAAGGGTGAGAAGAGCGTGATCTTACTCGAGGGCACTGGATCCTGCGGTGGCGGCGGTGGAGAAGAAGGAGGAGGAAGACCCGTGCATACCTTCTCATGCTCACATGCATCCTCAAAGGTATCAAATTGTGCCTCATGACACAAATCACAGGTCCAAACTGTTGTATATTCACCCGTCCTCCTTTGGGTGGTCGGAGGTGCTGGTACAGCCACATCGACTTGCACTGCGATGGAGGGTTCGCCACTCTCTTGTTGATTGATTGGGATAAATCCTCGTTCAGCAGGAGGAGGGCGACAAGGTGGTGAAGCACTAGGATGTTGTTGCTCCATCAAGATCTTGTCCATCCCTTCAATCCCAACGAGGGTATTGTTCTTCCTTGTTTCTGACAAGTCACTACCACTCCCCCGTGATGCTTGTGTAACATGTTGCGTTTGTTCCAAGACCGCATGCTGCGGTGATTCTTTTATCTCATTATTTTTCACATCATCATCATCATCATTGCTATCGTCATCGACGGATGATGTAAGATCCACAACATCTCCCCGCCCCTTTCCTTCATTCGCGGCAGAGAAAGTTGACGATGACGCTTTTGCATTCGGCTGACTGGGAACAGTCAATGAGTCACTACTACTACCGCCCCCTCCCATCTCTATTTTGATCGTCCGCTCCGCCATAACCCTCTCTACCAAGGGTAAGTCCGCAATCTTTAATGGTGCAGGACCTTTGCAAGTTTTCTCATGCGTCAACCGTTCATTATCCGTCTTGAAACGTAAAACTGAGCAGATGGTGCAGTTAATCCAAGGCTTTTCATTACACGTTAATTCGTGAGCTACGGCCTCATCACTCTTCCAGAATAATATCTTACATACTCGACACTTGTAGAGCGTCTTATTAATGATCTCCCCACCTGACCCTGACATCGATAGTGGTCGTCGTAAGTTTATTATTAGTTGTCGTAGGATAGTGAGGAAGAGAGCCGAGAGGGAGGAGATCGGAAACAAATTAGTACGTAAATATTTTAAAGCTTGTAAATCCTTGTGAACCAAGGAAAAAAACAGTTTGGAGATTAGGCTGGGCTAAGACTGATTTTCAGTTTTAATCTCTCCTTAATATATTTACAGCTAATGGCTGAGACTTCTCTACTCTGTACAAATTTGTTCTTGTGTAAGTTAATCAATACTTTCTATAGAATACGGCAAATTTACATAACCAACTTTACAGTCTTGATCTGTCGGTAAGTGACATGCACCCACCAGGCAGCAGGCAGTAATATTCCCAGAGTTCATCCTCTGTCAAAAAACGAGCTATGGACACGTCCCTAGCCCTATCATTGAGTGGTGATGGTTGATGACACCCAGCAGCGCCACCTACTCCTCTAGACCAATCTGACATGACCGGAACGCGGAGATACGACATTGATGACAGAGCATCTGTCTCGTATACATGTGTCTCGGGACACGAGACATGTACTGACAGCACAACAACCTCAAAAGGACGCAGGATAACTGACCTGATACCATCTTCGGTACTCCACGGGCGCTGAACTATTACATCCTCGTCGTACTCGGCATCACCAGATGCAGTACGACGTAGTGCAATTCTTGGCGCCCATGGTCCAGTCTTAACAATATTGAATATCATCTCATCATTGCCAACATTCAGACGGTCATCCTCCAAGCCTACTTGAAGCGATTCGACCTCCTCACAATATGATTCTATCCGTATCAAGTTCATATCAGGAATGATGATGCATCCATATCCAGATTTGATATTTTGTAGACATATCTTCAACTCTATATATCGGCGATCTGTACGATAAGTATGTGGTGGGACGACAGTCTTCGTACGACAATTCTCAGCATGATTAACCAAGCACCATACACCGAGATAGTCTGCTGGTCGGCATCCATTGTTGTTACTCCTGCTCTTGGATGCAAATATACCACCATTTCCAAGGGCAGGGCCAGTTAGGTAAGTCTCTGGAATGCGGTTTGTTTCTGATAGCGATCTATAAGCTGATTTCCAATCTCTGCCACCATACGACGCAGGCCGACGTCGACCATAATTCACATCGGGTTTGTGTTGTTGATCCTGCTGCTCGGTCGATAATGACGATTTCTTCACAAGTATAGCAGATAGTGAGCCGTGAGGTGCCGAACAAAGCATAGGGAGACACCCACCCTTTTTCATCACAACAACCCCTCCTGCCTGACGACGACGACGACGGCGATTATCACGACCAATACCAAAGCGACTCCGGATTAGTGCAAACCATATGGTGTCATCCGATGCAAGATGCGAGATGTTGCCATCTCGAGCCTTGTGTGAGTTTGTTAAGGATGCAAGAGATGGAATGTCACTATACGACAGAATTGAGGTAAGGACCTCCTCTGGTAAGTTATCAAAGAAGCAGTTACTAGTAGTCATTCACTCTCTGTATCACTGCGGATCGTTTCCGCATGTGCCGGCCACCACCAAAAAATAATGACGAAGCGAAGGCAGGATCGTAGCACGTGTTTTGTTGGCGTGTAAAATACTACACGTATTTGGCGGGTAAGTTCCTCTTCTCCCTTTTCTCTCTTCCTCCATCTCCGCGTGTGTAGCGTGCATGAACCAAGACGGTTGCAATGAGAATATTGTCCACTAGCAGCGTCCGCGGCGATGGTGGTGGTGGCTCTGGCATCTTCTACGACCCTCGTCCTCTCATCGTTGGTGATGCACCGTTCGTCGGCGTGATTGACTTTCCAGCCACGTTAGATCGTCCCCCCGTCCGACTCTATTATCCAGCGGAAGAGTCGACGTCGTCATCATCATCATCGTCGAGTAACGGAAATCGCAGGCTCAGACCAGCGAGATATTTCTCTGGAAATAGATTTGCACACTTCCTCCTTGGCTACGCTCATGTCGCATTTGCGCGTCACACAACATGGTTTCATATGTACTTTCTACGACCACTGCTATGGTTCTTTTCCTTCCTGGCACCTATTCGGTATTTGAAAATACCATACACTGCCCACGTGACAGATGCGGACGGTGCAAGGGATTTGAATTACATTCCTCCTTCATCGCTAAGGATGAGGATGGCCGTGAGTTCTGGTGATGAGAAGAAGGATAATGGGGATGACGAAGTAATGCAAAAGCAGAAACTTGTGTTATTCTCACATGGACTAACGGGCACGGGTGAAGAAAATTCGATTTTCTGTTCATCACTCGCAAAACGAGGGTATGTCGTAGCATCGATTCATCATCGTGACGGGAGCAGTAATCAAGTGCAATTGCATGATGGAAGTCGTCTATATTACAAGCACTTCCCAAGTGGGGACGCGTTCGATCCGAGAGATAGGTTACAGCAAGTACAGATTCGCGCGAAAGAAATGTTACAGTGTCGATCATGGCTCGTGGATGGGCCGGAAGGTATTTCAGACGATGGCGATGATGTGGAACACCGACGAATTGTGCTTGATCAGATACGTCCACATCTCAAGGGTGGTGGTGCGATAGCTGCGGGTTTCTCTTACGGATCAACAACAGCGGTACTCGCGGCAACGTTGGAACCAAACAATTTTTGTTGTGTGTTACTGCTGGATCCATGGCTACATATTGACTATCAATCAAAGGGAGTAGCGTATGATTTCCCACCTGAAGCGTTTGGACAATGCTGGCCACAATGGCCTCCTTCGGAGGCTGCAGAGACAAACACATTGTCTGATACTAGTCAGACGAAAGAAGGTCTCAAAATTCCATCGTTGATTATAAGTTCTTCAATGTTTGCTGGGTTCGAGAAACTAAAAGGTGCCATGCTTCGGCTTGCTGACCAGACCAACTCTAATGCAGATGTGCACGTCATCCCAGACACAGCCCACCAGAACTTTTGTGATGTTGCGTTCTGGGTGCCCAAACGCCTGTTAAGGGGATTCATACGGCTCGGCGATGCAAACGCATACGATGTCCATGAGGAGATATTGGATCGCACGGTAAGGTTTCTACGACGATTTTGAGGCAGAATTTGTCACTAGATGCTGCTACTGCGACGATTTTGATACAGATATTGGTTCACTAGATTCGACAGCTTATCTTAAGAGCTTAGTAATGTACATATATTTTCTTTGCATTGCCTTGACTAGCCACGAAGCATTGACGTCACAACAGACAAAATAACGCCGGAAACTACAATGAGTAATCGGCTCGTTCGATTTTTGAGTATTTCATCCTCCTGCACTGACTTCCAGTTATCGATAGCATCATGTAATGCAGAACATTTCCAATTAGCGATTCGAAGTTGACTTTCTACGCTCATGTCGCGGTACAATTCATCGGCGCTGTACAATATCAAATCTGGGAATCGTTGTCGGACGAATTTCTCCAGTGTTTCAACCGACACGTCATTCACTTCGACTTGATTGGGTTGTTTCATGATCAGTAATAACTCGATGGCAGCAGAAACATTCTCTAATTGCTTGACTTTATCTGAAGAAAATTTTCGACCTTTGACTTTCGATTTAAGATCATCAATCACCGTCAGAGTTTTTATCATTTCATCATTCTTGTTAATAGCATTCGCCTGGTGAAGAAAATAAGCGACAGATGCGTCTGTCGAAGCTGCTGAATTTTGAATCTGCTGCAGCTCTACCTCCGACTTGAGGTTTATGACACGTTCCGGATGTCGTAGTTTTGTATCGGCATCCCAATAGTTATATACAAATGCCAAGACACGGTCGTCAAACACAACACGTTCACTTTCGCCCCATCCCAACTTTGAGACATAAGAACTTTGACCTGTGTAGGAACGACAAGCCTCGGCAATCTGTTGACCCTCCATACATTTCTCCGAAGGTCCAATAAATTCACCTTTGTATAATGAATATGTCCGTATCTCTCCAGTTTTATTGTCATATCGTAATATAGAGTCGACGATTTCTCTCTGCAATGTGTCCATAAAACTCCCCTCGGGGATGGGAAGTAACACATCCTCCCGTCCATGATAGACGTAGAACGATGTTGCCATTGTAATAGCCAATGCTGTACCCGAAAAGTATTTCCAGTGATATCCGGGAATTCCGTGTACTGGATAGTACAATAGTGGATGCAATATCATACCCGCTACGGCGCCCGTGATGACACTCGTACTAGTGACATACGGTAGTGACAAAATATACTGCATCGATGATGACATGCCATCTAATCCATACATCTTTTCTAATATTGGTCCATATATATAATGCGGTGCAATGTAACCAACTGTCGCACCGATGCCCGATCCGAATAGGTAGGGCGTACTCCTAACCTTATCACTTATTAGGCTGGATGAAGAGGAGGAGGGACCACCACCGCATGCAATATCAGCAGCACCATAGACTGTCCCAGCAACGAGGGCATTCCCAATAGCACATGGCAGTATCAACGATGCCATTGTCCCACCGTACAAATTTGGTAATAATGTCCATGTTGCAAATGAAAGGATCGTACCCCATCGTCCTTCTATGGCACGACGAAGCTGTGCATCGGGAAGTGTTACACGTGCTGTCAAGTATAGAAAACCAAGAACGGGAAAGGCGGGTGTTGCCAATGCCGTCGTTGCAGATACTAGACATATCCGTATGAGGAGAGGTGGACGATGATCTATGGCAGAAGAAGAAAGTGCAGAAAGAGTGGAATCGGAGGAGGATGTTGTATTATTTGACGATGACAACCATCGTCGTCGTCGAGCAGCATTGTTGATCGTCGAATGACGGGTGTCGAAGACGACGAACTTTGCGACGTGGACTGGAGGCTGTCGCTTTGCTAGTACCACTCGCAGATGATGGTACGACATCGAGGATCTGTGGACGAAGTGGTATGGTGAAGAAAGAACTCACGCACACATCCACACACCACACCATCACCAATTGACGATATTATGCAAGACAGAGAATAATCGTTTCAGGACAGCTCCTTAAGTGGCGAACAACCGTCATGCTCTACCAATGCAAACAGATGCTTCCGCTGCTGCTGCTAGCGATCTGCTTACCCGTGCTGCAAGCCCACGTCGTCAATCATCGACGAAGGCAGAATAAACGTCATTGTTATGATTCCAGATGCTTCGTTCATTATCAGCATCGCGCTCGGCCGATATATCCGCAGATGATCGCTGCTCAAATGAGATCAGGCTCGAGGACCTCCCTCTCAGGTATAACATCGTCAACTACCTCCACCACCATCTCTTCTATCATATCTCAATCCGATTCGTGGGGGAATATTGCAGCACTCTCATTTGTTGCCTCGTTAGCTCAGCTACTAGGCAAGTCAACGACGGTGGGTAAACTACTTGGCGCACCAGTAACGGCCATGGCGCTCTCGTTTGCATTATCAAGTGTTGATTGGATTCCAACAAAGCTATCGACAACTTCGACCACGTCATGGACTCTAACAACATTATTACCACCCGGTGGTTCAACAGCAAGTTCCTTCCTCCAAACGACATCATTAACACTCGCAACACCTCTACTACTCCTGGGTACGAGCATTCGTGGTAATGCACTACGACGATGTGGTTCACTACTTGCATCATTCGTTATTGCATCAACTGGTACACTTATCGGTGCCATAGCTGCATTCTCAGTCCCACAAATACGGAGTGCAATGTTGTCATCATTACCGGGACGAGATGGTACAATCATAGCTGCGGCATTACTTGCCAAGAATATAGGTGGTGGGATCAATTATGTTGCCGTATGCGCATGTCTTGGAGCCAGTTCTGAGAGTATAGCCGCTGGACTATGTGTCGATAATGTCATGGCACTATTGTACTTTCCACTAACAAGTCTAATGGCGTCGAAATATGGTGACTGTAATGATGACAGTGATGAATCCAATGAGCTGGACTTGACTGATGGTCGTGGTGACGAAAGTATCATCGTCGATGACGTAAGCGACGAATCGTCGTCGCCGATGGAGGCACTCTCTCATGCATTCACGCTCGCGACAGTCCTCACGAGCATTGGACAATTCTTAAACTCACAACTCCATTGCCTGATCAGAGGAGGAGGAGGTTCCGACAGTACGAAGCTCAATCTATCATTACCCATCACCACACTCCTTGCAATATTGTTCTCAACGTATTACCCACCAGATGTATTCTTGTCGGCGACTACGACTCGTCGACAGAGGAAGAAGGGTGATAAAGGTGGTGGCAACGACAATGAGAACGACATTGCTCGAGCAGGACAGACCCTGGGAACTTCATTACTCTATCTCTTCTTTGCCACCGCCGGCGCGCCAGGGTGGCGTCTCAAAGATACAATACGCAAATCATTCCCGGCTATTGCATCCTTCCTGATCATCCTTTATTCTATTCATGGCTGTGTCTTATGGGGTGCAAAGAGACTAGTAACATATTGGACGAAAGATTCGAATAGTTTCAACAGTGGGATAAGAAAAAGCTTTTGGACGAAGATGGTAGAACCGCAGAGATTACTCGTGGCATCCTCTGCTGCCATAGGTGGTCCTACTACAGCAGCTGCACTGGCCAAATCATTTCATTGGGAGTCACTACTAACACCGAGTTTGCTTGTTGGAAATGTCGGTTATGCCATTGCTACTTTCATTGGATTATTGTTTTACAGTGTCTTCCGATAGCAATTAACACAGTTGTTTATTTGTTCATTCATGTATCTATTATACTGATACATTATCTTTTCCCTGGACATATTATGCGATACTGCTCATTCATGTAACTGTTCCTGACGAACCGTGTCCTTCACAAACCCTACTACATCTCGGATAGCCCCACCCATCCAAAATAGACCCTCAATAGCCATACCAGCAGTTTCCACCGGGTGTAGTGCCATATCCATAGCCCCACCTACTACATCAGTACATATCTTTCCCGCTCCCCCTCGCCGCTTAATCTGACGCTCACACACAGACAAACTCTGCTTTATGACTAATCTACTACACAAAACTGCCAACCGTGCCACCTGTAGTGCATTCGCAGCACCCTTCTCCAACGGCTCAATTACAGGCGTATGCTCCGAAAGTGCATCATACGACGTTTGGACTGCCCAATCCGCCACGAGTAATGGTGGACCGGCAATCGCAGTTGTAATCATTGCGGCAGGACCGCAAGTTAGCCCAATGGCGATGGCGGGTAATGGATGACGAACACTAACATCAGCAAATATCTTGCCAGCCTCAATTGCAGCTGGTAGGAGGGGTGGCCAGAGGACTCGGACACGTTCACCCACGGCATAACTAACGCCTGCGCTGCCATTGAGGAGCAGTGATGCTCCCGGAGAGGATGACTTGGGCGACAACAATTGGTCTTCTGTCTTGCTTTCTGTCGAAAAAGAGACATTAGCTCGATTAGGTTGATCCATGATCTTCTCTTCTCCAAAGATTTCTACAACAGGTCCTTGACTCTTAGTATCTATCCCACCCCATGTGACTCCTTTCCTCTTGGTCGTTCCGCCTCTCGCGGTGGTGGCGGTACGAACTCTTGTCTCTTCTATTGACGTTTCACCGTCTACTGGGGGAATGATGTGATAATCATTCGACACTCGATATTTTTGATCGCTATTAGACATTTTGATCATGTTGCCATGCACCCTCCCCAACGACCAAACAAACATACGTGCAACCTCAAGAGCAACTTCTCCCAGCTCTTGTGCTTCCTTTTGAGTCACGGCACGTAATGCTGCAGCCATGTCTAACAAAAGAGTGTGTGTCGTCGAGAGACTGTTAATAAAATCTTCATGTGATTGCATTGAGACTTGTGATTGGAGGGAGACGACGCTATCACTATTCTTGAGCGTCTCGAGTACATCATTCGTTTCCACATCCTCTACCGTAGACTCTGATGCACTGCTACCGGTAAGCTCTGATCCAATAACTTCCCCATCCTTGATCAACATTAGTTCATGATCGCTCACCACACGCTCCATCCGCATTGCAGCACGAGCGTGCTCTTTGTTCAGTTCGCTCGCCACTTCTTCAATTTCGTCAGCCAGATCGTTACAGACACGGACTATCCCCGGTCCAAGGACCTGATGACCAGAGTTCTCCCTCTCGGTAATGTCAGCCAACGTCGTCTCGGCTGTGTTTAGAAAATTTGCAAACATTTGCAATGCCTGAAGCTGCTTCTCACGATGCTCCTCCTCGTCATGCATCGCGTTAGCGCTGCGTAGTTGATGTTGTGGTGTGTGGGATGATCGTCGGAACGGTCGAAGATCTCTCCCGAGGAGTATTTGCAGAGGCGTCCGTGGCGTTGTCATGGGCGTCATGGGGGTAATGGGGGTAATGGTAGTTGAACCTCCTCCTCCGCCTCGCACCCCAGAAGGTGGCGAGAGGATTCCATGGCCCACACCGTCATTGTCTTCGGCAATATTCCTGAAGAAGGATGACCTGAAGGAACCGATGGCGTTCATTCCTTTCGTCGTACCGTGTCGCGTACCGTCACTGGTTGTCGACAGAAAGGAATTCATGATGTTGAGGCAGGAGTCAAAGCAAATAATATGATTAAAGGGGATCAACTCATACATCACGTACCTAACCCGCTATGGACAAAGACCTCTCTACCTAGAATACTCTGTTCTCTCCATTTTTTGTCATTTATTTCTTTTTTGCACCAATGATATCGTCGACGCGGCGTTCTCCACCTTGAGGGGATGCAGTCATTCTACATAATACAATAATAAAACAACTGCCCGTGTTTGCAATTGGGAAAGATACAGACTCACTAAAATTGGAACAAAATGAGCCTTTTTATGCAGTGCTTCCTGAAAAGACACACCCAATCTTCTCCTTTCTTTCGATTCGGATGCGCCTCTCAAAGCCATCTGGTATCCTTCGCACGGAAGGGGTGGAGAAGTCGTACGCGCGCGGCCAATGCTATCCAACATTCATCCCAACGCCACAGACGCCGGACGTCACTCAAGCTGTAGTCTCTTCACAATAATATGGTGTTGCATCGAAAGTCGCGGAATTTCCGCCTTTATCAGACAGCGGTCAGCGTAGTATTCCAATTTTTCGACGCCATAATCGAGTACATCGCACGCATAGCAACGACGTGCGTCAAGTCATGATGATCCCAATGAATAGTAATCAACAATCAACATTAATAAATGCGTCTGATCAGGCACTGGAACTGTGGGTGTTTGCATTTGCTATTTCGAATATTGGGTCGAGTGCAGTCCGCACATCAATCATTTCTTCCTTTGCTACAGCCGCAGATACATTAAATCTAGTGAACAATGAGAATTGGAGACTACCAGATTGGTGGCCGGGAGATGGTGCGAATGGGAATAGGATCTTTCCAGATCTCACCACGACGGAACGACAATTATATAGAGCAATGTATACTGCAGTATCATTCGTGACTCTTGGTTCGGCATTCACTGCATATTTACGCTCCAGAGGATAGATTTTCATCGACATGTCTGCTAATATCTGCACTGAGTCTGGGGACAGCGACTGCTGGTCATTTAATGCTTCACCACTGGGGTTAATGCCTGGATTTGAACGTGACACTAAGAATATCGACGGCGAAAAAGTACTTTTGGGGCCAATAAAAAGGAATGACGCTTTGAAATTCACTTCCCGCGGTCTTACACGTATAACGAGACATCCTTTAATATTCCCGTTGTTCCTTGGGGGATGACAACTGCATATTTGACAGGTGGACGGACATGTGATTATGTGTTATTTGGAGGTGCACAAGATCTTCGTGTGATAAAAGAAGAAGGGTCTGTCGGGACTGTATTCCAAACAGAAATACATAAACAGAAGGATGACGAAGTGGGGGAGAGGGCGCAGCTCAGGAAATTCTTTGATGAGACATCAGCTTTTGATGGACGACAAAGTTTAAATGATATCTGTACGGAAACTCCCTGGCTACAGCTCTGTGTCGGAACTTTGGCAGGTATTGTTATTGAGAAATATGTCATACAGCTGTTACACTTTGATACGCCGGATTTATATATGAGTTAAACTCCTTGCTTGTATAGGCTTATAGTACAGTTTATATAAAGTTTCTCATTGAGATCTTGCTTTTTTCTTCGCTCCAACTTATGGCAGGAGCAACACTTTCGCGTTTCGAGTTTTATGCATTAATACAAAGTTTTTAATCAGTTCTCCTGTGCGAGCATCGGCCGTTCTACAGTTACCAAATAATTTCTTCACAATTAAAGTCAGATTTGTACTTGCTATAAACACAAACCTTCTTTTGAATCCATTCGTAACCAGAAGAGATACGTGCATAAACCCCAGGAAAATTCCTGTTATTGCACTCCACACCCCACGATGTGATCCCAACAATCTTGCCACTGAAAACTAACGGCCCGCCACTGTCACCTTGACAGCTGTCTTGAAATCTATGCATGGCACACATCATATCATCTGTAATAACCCTACTCTCGCGACCACGAGCGTATGCCTGATAGTTCGTATCACATGTGCTACTGGCAACCACGCGTAACTTGGCCACTTTAAGATCATCACTCACTTCACGAATATTTGCATCCTTGTTGGTATCACCCCAGCCAAATACCTGTACCAAGCTGGTGGTGCGTGGTGCGGTTGAAATTTTGTTCAATGGAAGGATATTATTTGTCAACGCAACTGGCTGTCTGAAACACATTACAGCGAAGTCGTATTTCCACTGCACTCCCACCAGAGATAGATCGTAGTTGGGATGGACGAATTCTATCCCAATTTGTTTCCTCTCTCCCTTGCTTGTGTCTGACAACTTATTCCGACCGACAACAGCGGTCAGCGGGCCCTTACCAGTCGCCTTATTACTACAGTGAGCTGCTGTGAGTATACAATCTCTTGTAATTAGTGTCGCTCCACAGTAGTGGTTACGACCGCGATCTTGTAGTGAAACAACGTAGGAAGTATCCAAATTCAAATTCGAGGCGTATGTACCCCCGACAATCCTTGTGTCTGGTCTGAACAGTCGATACCTTGTATCATTGTAGCCCACATCAGTAATGTCGTTACTTACATATAATTCCTCTTCATATCGCTGCTTCGAATGTTCAGCATATCTCTCAGTCTCGCCACGCAAATATTCTGCCATCAGAAGTGGTGCGTACGACAGCTCAAGAATGATGAGCAATACAAGATGAACTCTCATGGTAAATGGTGCTTTGTTCGTCAGGACGTACTGCCTACCAATTCAATCAATTCGATCTTCCACAACCTACTACATATACAGCAAACTCTTCTACTATAAAATTTCATTAACCATGATGCACCAAATGTGGATTACATGTACCGTATCCAGGTTGGTTTGGTCGTTGTTTGGCGGTGTCTCAAAAGAATTAGAAAAGCCCCTTCTTCGTCTCGAATCAAACTTTTTCGTTTCCGTTCAGTAGGATGCGCGACGGCCAGACCGTGTTTGGAGTTAGAAGTGAAAAGAATCTTTCGCAAAAAAACAAAAAAGACAAAAAAGTCAATGAAGAGGAATTGCCCCGGCCACCGCGACTACCATGCACACAGCAGGATAGAGCACAGGCCGGCCAGCAGGCAATGAAGAGGATCTCGCCCCGTCCACCGCGACTACCATGCCGTCAGTGCTCGATCACCGCAACGACGAGACGACGTATGAGCGTGGTGCACTGCCGAAGCGCTCTCCCGTCAGGACCAGTCCCATATGAAAATGGCTGGGCTTGGCAGCAGGTCCTACTCGGACGGCGGATGGAGTGCTTGCGTCGGAGAAAGCAAATGATGGCCGGTGAATGCCGTGTGATGAATGATGTTAAAATTAACGATGGAGATGATGATAAGGACTGGGTACTCCTATTTGAGCATAAACCAGCATATACATTAGGACGAGGGTCGACGGTGGATCATCTAACCTTCCTCCATTGTGATAATCCATGGAACATTCCAACATTGGACGATGATCGAAGAAGGCTGGATCAAAAATATCGTGGTGTGGACGCCTCACGCCTACACATCGATCGTCCTTCGAGTAGTGATGACGAGAGGATTATGAGCGTAGTGGAAGAGGTAAATCATATATTAACAATTCATCGCAATCACACACTGTCCCATCCCCCCGTCCTAGCACCCAATGGTGCACCAGTCCATCGTGTCGAACGCGGGGGAGAAGTCACATTCCACGGTCCTGGACAACTCGTTATATATCCATTGCTAAACTTGGACAACAGCAACAGCAGCAGCAAGAATAATACAACATATAAAAAAGATTTGCATTGGTACCTCCGTTCAATGGAGGAGGTGGTCATACGTACACTACTGCGATATGACATACAAGGTGAGCGTGATCCAGCCGGGACAGGGGTATGGGTAGATGGTGGACAACGTAAAATTGCTGCCATTGGTGTATCAAGTTCACGGTGGATTACTACTCATGGCGTTGCATTGAATGTCGATGTTGACTTGAGATACTTTGACAATGATATTGTAACCCCGTGTGGGATTGAGGATCGTGGTGTCACGAGCATAGCGCGAGAGTTGTGGGGTGAACGCTACGGTGGATGTGGTGGTGGTGGTGAATTGTCACGACGACCAACTGTTGAAGAGGTGGGACAGGTCGCGATGGAGAGCTTTGGCGAAGTATTTGGTATTGATGTGATATATGGGGGAGAAATTCAATAGAGATGAGAGCATGTACAAGTGTTTATTTTATCGGAATATCTCTTCTCAAGTATCACCCATGCTCATCCCCAACTAAGGAATCGGCGAAGCAACAACTATTTTTGCGGATCCACTGAGGCCAAGGCAGTTGCGGCTATGTAGATTTAGTAGAGCAAGTACTTACTTAAGCAACTCATAGAGAGTGTGGCTTGTTCATTCTTAAGGTAAGAACGAGAACACATTTAGAATACTTTCATCGAAAGGATTGCACACGATTGCATCGACGTCTTTCTCGCGTGGGTGCTGAATGAAATCAGTTTTGCCACCCTCCTGGCGTTCCTTCTTCTCGAGTTCTGCCCTCATCTTCTTGTCCTGCTCCAATCTATCATTTTGGGATTGTGAAATCTCTGACTTCATATGTTCGTATGTCTCAAACAACATCTTGGCCATTGAATGTTTACCGGACTCCAACAGGAAGGTGATAGTTCCACAAATGACATCAATATAGTGCTCATCCGGACATGCATGAATTAATGTTTCAACCAACTGCGCTAGCTCCTCCTCACTTCCTAACTTCATCCGCCGTCGTTCTGCAACACTCTTCTTCTTTGGTCTCTTTTTCTTGATATGATCACGTCCAAGTCTATTGAATTTCGACTTGTGCTTCATTGCATCCATATCTCCGGTGAAATTAAAGGTACTCGTCGCGCCTACACTGATCACGGTTGACACGCTCGCAACTGTACCAATAGAACCAACGCTGCCCATGCTTGAGCCACTTGCACTGCTTCGTAAACTGTTAATTGAGGAAGTGGTTTGCGTCGAGAACAAACTTTCACTATCATCAAGGTGGACGTCACCCATTTCCTCCGATAATCTGATTGCTTCACGCCGAATCACGATAACTTCAAAGTATCGCTCGTTGGCAGTTACAAACTTTGATGCACGCTCCTCCAAGTCTTCGATGCATGATCTTGCGTAGGAATATGATCCATCGACAACCGACTTGAAAAGATCAGGTCTCTTGTGTAAATATGCGACTCTTCTACCTTCACTCCACATGTGCCCCTTAATCAATAAATCAATGGCAGATGAAACATCGTCTGCATACTCGAGCAAGATAGTCGCCGCAGAAGCATAGTTCTCCTGTTGGTAGCGCATGCTTCCCATCTTGGAAGACAATGTATCAGCAATTTCGGTAGCTTGATCACACCCTATAACTTCCTCGTTTTCTGCACAGCATGCAAAGTATGTTCTCCAGTCATCGCATGCGAGTGAAGCACGCTTGCCGCCATCCAAATACCTTGGTTTTGCTGCCAGAAACATGATCAAAGCTTCCCTGGGCTTTTTCTCAATCAGAAGACGCTCGCCGAGTGACACCATAATCGGATTTTGCATGCTCTTTTCGTTGCTAAACAGCTCGAGGCCAAGTCGGTACAAATTGTGCTCCTCAATGAATTTCAGACATGTGATAAAGTATCCTTCATCGGGCACATTTCCATCGACATGGTTAGAAGCCACAAGATGACGCAAGGCAGACTCGTATCGTTTCAACTTAACATCAACCTCATATCGGGCAATGTAGTCTGGAAGCTCTCGCCAATGTTTAAGCATAGGAAGGTATACTTTTGGGTCCATCTGAGAGTGTCTTGCGACGGCCTTGGCTAGAACAAAGTCATACATTCCTATTGCAGTATTATATATATGTTCATAGTCCGCTAAAAAAGCAAGATAGGCAATTGCATCGTCAAATTTCTTGGATTTGTAAGGTGTTCTGGACGAGTCGTTGGATGTAAAGCTTTTAATGAGAGATAATGCTTCCTCTACCTTTGGAGGGTTCTCCTTGGCAAAGGTAGATAAAACAGGAAGAAGGAAATGACCTTCTTTGACAACTTTCCCAGTTAATGTGACGCCATCTCTCTCTGTATCAAGCAACACTTTCCGCATTTTTTGACACACTGCATTTACCTTCGTCTCGATGAGTTGTACCGATGATTCCCGCGAGCTTGTGTCAGCGTTAATCCATGTTGGTAGAGGATACTTCCACACTGTAGTATCTAAATCAACCAAACTGGCGAGGAAGAGGTTAATATTGTCAATATTCTCTATCTGACCAACGAACTCCTCAGCTCCTCCACCTTGTAAGAATTTGTTTGGATTCATATCAACAATCAGATTCAAATCAACACGTTGTCGTTTCATATAATCGAACGCTGTGAGATAATCTCCGTGAAGTATCTTCATCATGATATATGGTAAGAGGCATGCCCGAGGAGTAATGCTCTCTAAGTTTCCACGAGGGAGTTGTAATACAATCACCGGTAAAGTTGGAAAGAAGGCAACAAGACGTGCTCCACGTTCAACACTTCGGGGTTCATACCCGTCGAGTGTGGCATGCTGATCATCATAGCCCCGGAGAGGGTCAAAGTCACGTAGACCTGCCAAAGGGAGGAATTTTAGCTGAGGTTGCGAACCAATAGCCAAATGGGTGAGAAAATTATGCTCCAGTGAAACAACGAAGGATGACGAGGCGTTGGAAAGGAGACGTTCACCACAATATAGACGATATCGTGCAGATAAACCAATGACTAGACGTGTCGATGTATCTTCGTCGTAATTGATTGAAGAGGTGGATGATGTTGTATTGCTGTTGTGTGCGTCATAAATACCCGCAATCCAAGGACATGGTTCTAGTAATGGCCCCGCACTGCATGGCACTAGTATACCACCTTGTGAATACTCCAGCAGAGATCCATCGATGAGCTCAATCAATGCGCCACCCCGTGCACCTTGAGATATACCCATGTCTGACCAGTTCACGATGCGTAATGCACGTCCCTCGAGTGGTAAGGAAAGTGTTGTCATAATTAGCGATTCTGCGTAATTGTTGTCAAGCCAAGATACTTTGAATTCAACAAGATAGTCATTGACATTTGATTCGTGTGTACAATAAACGGCGACCATAATCAACAAAGTATCACTGCCGTCAATGATGGTAATATCTCTCAATACCATTCCTTGTACTTGAATAATTGGATCATCGACAATTGCCAAAATAGATGGTGGTTGAAACCCAGGTGTGATAGATAACCCATGTTTCTCACCGTTACCCAATAGTGCAAATTTACCATCTGACAATGCAATAATAAAATCGACAGCATTATTCTTACCACCAACCTCGACCACTGATGATGATAATGGATCACTGTCAACAAAAATAGGTTTGATAGCAATCCCAGTGACCGGTGCTGGTAATTCCAACGAGGATGCACACATTGGAGGTGGGATGATTGCTTTATCAAGTGCTGTGAAGTTTAATGTCTTTCCATCAATTGTCATAGCAAGCACTGAGGATACTAAATTGTTGTTGGTGGTGTTATTGTTGTAATGAATGGTAGATGACTCCCAACGAAATGCATATTCCCTCCACTCTAATTTACCATCTTGTTGATGTCGTAATGCAATCATAATATGATATGGATCTTCACTAGAAAACTTCATGCTGGTAACAACCTTGGATTTGATGCCTCCATAATCATACCGCAATTCATATTTGAGATACCAATGATAATTACTTCTATGATAAAATTGTACTTTTCCATACTGATACTGCTGCTGCTGCTGCTGCTGCTTGTCCATCGTCGTTGATGCAGTGCTGCTATTGTCGGATGATGTTACCCTACTTGATACTGCCAACAAGTCACCCTCTAAATTAAATTCCACACCTATTATATCCTCCTTATCGCTAGTTGCAGATGCAGATGCAGATGCAGTAGTAGTATTGTGAATCTTACACATGGTATGACGTAGTCCATTGGGTTCCATAAATGCCACCTGCATTGCCACCTGTCGTGCAACCCTATTCTTTGTAGTGGTAGTTGTACTAGGAGTAATCGACCGTGATGATTGGATTGCACCAACATAGTGAGAACAACCCATCGGGGCCCATGTCGGAGGGACTGGTCTTAGATTGGGCACATCCCGTCCTGCGCCATCTTCTTCCTTTGATACAGATAATAGTTGTAATGTAGCTCGATCATAGGTACGTATACGTCGAAGTAGAGCTGTAGTATCATTGCTGCTGTTTATGTTGGTATTGATGTTAACAATTATGGATTCCATTGTGGATACGGCAATTGTTGAACTATCAGGTCGCCAGCATAATGATATTGAATTTAAATGATGATGATCATCATCATCATCATCATCATCATCGATGCCATCACTCGTCGTCGTTGAATGGAAAGGAATAAGACATGGTTCTAAATGCACTTCGGCAAGTACATCAAATTGTGTATTCATTGTCATGAGGATTGGAACTTTTGCTTTGCTTTCCATATCAGCGCACGCAATATTATTGTTGTCCTCCTCCTCCTCCTCATCATCATCATCATCGTTACTACTAGCAAAGGTAACAAGCACCAATACCTCCCCATCAGGACTCCAACTACCACATTCTAATCCATTATCAAATGAACCGATACATTCACTTCCGTCTTCTATATTACTGCATGATCCCCCCTCCTCTGTATTATTCGATGATGCAGCAATAGCGTTGGTAGCGTCGATGGAAACAGATACAATATGTCCCGCGTGTGAAAGACAGGTAATGTAATGACCATTCTGACTGTTAGAATTCACACTACCAAGAATGTTATTGTTGTCATTTCGACTCCCGTCGACCATGATATCAATGATTGAATTTTCATTTGTATAACTGGCACCATAGAACCATTGCGACCGTGTCTTCTTCTCGGATACTGCAGCATTATTGTTATTAGCGGCATTGTTGTTGATTCTCAAATCATTCTCATTTGATCCATTCTCTTCTTCGTCGTTTGAGTTTTCCACGACTTTTTCTAAATCCACAATCCAAACTTTATTATCGAATGAATCCAATGCAATTAATGTACCATCTGATGTCAGGACGAATGATACTGGTGGATTAATATTCGTTTGCTGTAGCACATTGCCATTATTGGTGTTGTTATTGTTGTCAAAATTATTTGTGCCAATGTGATAGGATGCGTTTGTATTATTATCGTTATTGTGTATCACTGAAACGATCTTTGACGGACGACGATTTGTACATTCAGTTGGGAGGACGTGGCAGACCTCGCCCTGTAGGGCCAAGTTTTTCATTTCTGCCTCGCGCTGCTGCTTGCGCTTGTGATGTGCATGTTAGTACCGATATGCGCAACGTGCCTGTGCGGGTACTGGACACCTATTATGCGCACGGGGCAGTAATGATTTAACCCTAATCATAACCCCAAACAACTGCCCCAGGGAAGAATGCGCATATTTGTCCTTGTGCGCGTTTGGGTACCAACATGCACACTCCTACATGTGGATTCTATGGTCGCAACGCAACAGGTCAGCCCGCCACATCCAGCCCCCTCCGCTCCACCACACTCGCACTCTACCCTAACCTCCTTCTGTGCGTTCGCAATAACGATGATTCGTCTCATTGTCGCCGTTCTGGCCTTGCGAGTACTATCCAGTGACGCCTTCTTAACGCATCCATCGTCATCACTTATTTCACGAGTCGCATCATCATCATCATCATCACTAAAGGTCAATGGCGTTGGCAATGTCAATAATAACAACATGGTAGTAATTTCTCCTCCCGGCGGAGTAGGGGAAATGACGGCCATAGAATCAGCAAAGCTCGGTGGGAATGTGAAATGGTTCATTGTTTCTCCTCCCGCTGCTGCTAAAACAGCACTGATGGCAGGATCAGTATCGATCTCCGCCGAAACCATGTCATACATACATGATTCCGGAGGATCACTCGACTTGGCTTATGCGTGCACTACCGACCTTCTACAAAGTAGCGAAAGCAGTAGCAACGAAGCATTGATTGCCATGAGGACATGGTGCAACGCCCCATCATGTATCATTGCAACCTATGATGGGATCAATGTTGCAATTGCAAAATCATCATCTTCTAGTTCTAGTGGTGGAGGAGGTTCAGCAGCGACGGAGATTAATGATATGGGTACAATGATAGAATCAATGCGAGCGGGGATACGATTGGCTGCACGTGAGGCATCGAAAATTAGCGGAAGTAAGAGGACTATTGCGATTTTAGCAACAGGGGAGGAACAAGAGACTACTGAGGAGGTGGGCAATAATGAAGGTGGTGTGAGTGGCATGGTGGGGAGTATAGGGTCCATGCTCACAAATTTAGTAGGAGGGGGGAAGAATACTTCGAATGACAACATACCTCGTACACTAAAAGAGGCCATTATTTCAAGTTCTACCTCTACTGGCACGACGGCAACGACAGTGATAAGACATGGTGAATTATTTGGTGCACCAGAGTCCTCGCCCGACTCCTCTCCCTTCATGGGTGGACCACGTCGGGATCCAGTCGTGCGTGACATGTATGCCATGAGATCAGTACGGATTGATCCATCATCTATGATCACTAGCGGAGCTGGTGGGGGGATGGGGTACAGATCGAATCGACTTACCGTGGCCGAGGCCACCGCAAGAATTGGCCTTGGTAGAATCACTTCAACAACAACTCCCATCAACCCTACAAAGACGATGGAAATTTCAGTATCAAGTTTCCCTGGAACAGATGGTCCATCCAACGAGGAATGGGAAAATGAATTCCGTAGAGTAATATCCGAAATTAACACATCATCCACTTCTCGATCGACGTCGGTGGCGACAACGTTATTCCTTGCCGAATTCGCATCAGTACCATCACCAAAACGATTGGCGGCATGGCTAGCCGAAAAATGGGCTCCTGCTGTACTACGTTCGTATGATATTGCAGGAATACGTGTTGGTAGTCGTCCCGTCTTCGCCAATGTCATTCCTCCCGACAGTAGTAATGTTGATGATGGTGCCACAATGGTAGAAATTGTTTGGCAAGATTTAGTCAACTTTAATCCAGTAACGTCTGGCCGAATGTACATTGCGGTCTCGTCCACTGGTATATCGGCAACACGTGGACCTGGAAGTGCATCATCGGGCTTTGGCACAGTCGCCTTAGTACCGCTTGCGGGGGAAGAAATATTAGTGAAACGTTTAGCAGATGCTGCGTCACAGGCTGTAGAGAAGGGATTGGCAGCGAAAGCGATACCCACGAAGAAGACAGAAGAAGTGGTAGTTGAAGCCGTGGCGGCACCATCGGTAACTACTATCTTCACACCACCTGATGATAGAGTAGTGCCTTCTACGTCATCTGATAAATCTGGTCCACGAAATACAGGAGCACGGAGATCGTCTGAGAGGACTAGAGGAAGTAAAACAACGTCGTCATCCGTAAATTACGACGGGGAATAGTGCCTCACTGCAATAATGATTACTAAAATTGGTATGATCGAAGCTTAACTTTGGAAATATAGTATATTCTTTTCGAATACTTGATAGATTAAGTACTATAATGCCAAGGTCTCTCCACCTGGTAATATTGCATTCATCACCTCTAACATATCATTTGCCACAGGCGCTTCAAATACTAACAATTCACCAGTCACAGGATGATCAATTTCTAATCTTTGTGCATGTAACAATGGACGTGTTATTCCTCTTCTTGTACTTAACGCCTTATTCCAATCTGCCATACCATACACATCATCACCATAAATGGGTGTACCATGGTCCTGTAAGTGAACACGTATTTGATGTGTCCTACCCGTGGCTATTCTTACCTGGACTACAGACAACTTGCCATCATGGTGGATAGTATGGATATGTGACAGGGCAGGTCGACCAGTCTTCGCTACTGACGTTGATGTATCCACCAGCCGAGTTTGTTGACCCCTCGACGGATTCGGCACAACTCTCATCCGTTGTCGATACATTGGATGTCGGCCTATGGGCTTATCAATCCATTGATCATCTCCCGGATTACCAACTGCAATGGCAAGGTATTGTTTCTTCACTTTGCGATTAGCGAATGCCTCCGAGAGTGTGGCAAGAGCCGATGATGTTTTGGCAACGACTAAAACTCCAGTTGTACCTTTATCAAGACGATGGACAATGCCAGGACGTAAAGTCGAGATTGAATTAGTAACAGCATCGTTCTGATTGACATCAGCCCCGTTGTTGCTGGTTATGCAAGAAGAATCCACGATCGAATTCATTTCGTTTGATTCGTGATTAAAGAATTCCCCTGTACCATATGGACTCTCATTCATCAAATAGTAAGCCAATGCGTTCACTACTGTCCCATCCCAATTACCAGCAGCCGGATGAACTACCATACCGGCTTGTTTATTTATCACTATCATGTACTCATCTTCGAACAGTATATTCAACGGGATGTTTTGTGCAATGATTTCATTGGGAGGTATAAAGTTAGACAATAGTGTCGAGGAGGAGGATGTTGATAGTAGAGAGTCACGAGATGGGTAGATAATAATGGACGATGGTTCCAACACGTGTGATTTGCGATGAATGGGTGTGCAGTCCTGATTGATAATTAGTTCATGAGACACAGTCGTAGTAGCCTTTCCACCACCAATCTTCTTTCTGGCATTCATAAATTCGTCTACATCATCGGGTTGTACCACAAATACACACTCTGCTGAAATAAGTGTTCCACATTGCGAACGTGATATGGATACAGGATTTGTGCTTGTATCACTTTCTCTATTCAACAAATCCACTAATACTGCATCGATCCTGCTACCACTAAGATGGGGTGGTACCTCGTATACTGAAAAGTTGACATTTTGGAATAGACTAACGTAATCAATTTCACCGTCATTAGCGGTAGAGGATTCATCATACCCATTATTAATTCCTGATTTGTCGTTTGTTCTTTGTTTTAGTTTCATTTGTTTTAACTCTTGCTTCATCAACTTTTTCTTTTGATCATTCTTTGGTTTACGTCCTCTACTCATTCTCTCAACTGCTGTTGATACTGTATCCTCCTCATCCTCATTGACAGTTGCGGCAAATAATTTTTCCTCACTCGAGAGGATTGCGTCCAAGTCATAATTCGATGAGATTTTGTTTAATTTTGCATTACAGAATGTCCTTCTTTTTGCAGGAGTTGTCCGAAAAATAATACCTATAGTCGATACTGCATCAAACACAAAGGAATCTGCATTTGTTGCTAAGGCAAATAACAACACTGATATGACCATCATCCTCTCAGATTCTCTCTATCTGTGATCTTCACCACAATCCTATCACACGAACCAAAGGCTCTCACGGGAATCAAGACGAGTCGATGAAGGTAGCAGTAAACGGTACCGGAATAGTATTTAACGGTATGAATCGCGAACAAATGAAAAAGATGAGCGAGGCCGATAAGGAAATAATGGTCTCCGTGTGAACCGTGTCGGCATTATTATTGAAGACGTAA
>Ga0247832_1001586_pt1 | contig 39106 bp, 41 predicted proteins | sample LaCruzMarch2015__10_FD_192407 | JGI IMG/M metagenome (GOLD analysis project Ga0247832, IMG submission 192407) | Freshwater microbial communities from meromictic Lake La Cruz, Castile-La Mancha, Spain - LaCruzMarch2015_4m | ecosystem: Environmental > Aquatic > Freshwater > Lake | place: Spain... | reverse complement strand
GAGAAAGGGAAGGGGGAGGGGGGCACACCATTTTGATTGGTGTTCGATTGGTGCGTTGATTGGTACTTGATTGGCGTTGGCGACGGCGCAGAAGCAGTTTTTTCGTTATTTTTCCGACCATTAGACCGCGCATTTGTTTGGTGTGGTTGGTGCGGTTTGATTGGTGTTGGCGTGGCTGCCCGTGGTGCCGCATGGTGTGTTGATTGGTGCGATGATTGGTGCGTTGATTGGTGCTGGGTTGATCTGTTTTCAGATTTATCGTTTACGATCAGTGTGTTACGATTGGTGCTCGATTGGTGCTCGATTGGTGCGTTGATTGGTGCGTTGATTGGTGCGTTGATTGGTGCGTTGATTGGTGCTTGATTGGTGCTCGATTGGTGCGTTGATTGGTGCTGAGTCCCATCCAGATCGTCGAAAACGTCGCCAATACAAAGGGTTATTATCTGGATTTGATTGGTGCTTTGTTTGGTGCGGATCGCATTGGTGGCGCGGGTGATAAGCGCCTCCATTTCCAGCCTGCGCAGGAACCGACGGACCTTGTCGGTAGACCACATCCAGCGAGTTGCCAGCGTCGCGTGAGAGGCCACCAGATCGCCTGGATCAAGCACGACGATTGATCCACGGTTCGGCACGCGGCGCTGCTCTGTGGCGGCCGAACGCATCAACCACATCATGGCCTCCATCTCTGTGAATGGGCGATCGTGGATGCCTAAGAACGGATGGTCGAAGATGTCCCGAGGCACTGCAAACCATCCGGTCATGGTGCTGCCCTCGCGCTAGAAAACAGCGCGGCCTTAATGGGGTCGACCCATTGCATCAACGCAATCTCGTCATCCATGCTGATGACCCTGATCATCCCAGCAGCTTCTTGCCACCTGATGGTCTGCTGCAGTTCCGCCAACACTTTCAGGTCACCAGCAGCCATGTAGGCGATGCGGACCTTCTCTATCGGGGTGCTAGACATTGGCGTGTGCTCCACGTGCTGCGCTTGAGAAGCGGGTAAATTGACCCTGCCACGAGAGATTGACGATGCCGGTGGATCCATGGCGTTGCTTGCCGAAGATGACCTCGGCCTTGCCAGCCGATCGGCGCATCTTGTCCTCCCACTCGGAGTAGACTTTGAGATCGTCCGCGTTCGGGCGCTCACGCTCGACGTAGTATTCCTCGCGGAACACGAACATAACGACGTCGGCGTCCTGCTCAATCGAGCCGGACTCGCGCAGATCGGAGAGTTGCGGCCGCTTGTCGGATCGCTGCTCTACGGCGCGCGACAGTTGCGACAGCGCGATGATCGGGACGTCAAGCTCCTTGGCCAGCGACTTGAGGCCGACCGTGATCTGGGTCAGTTCCTGTGTGCGGCCGTCTTTTGAATTACCGCCGCCGGTCATTAGCTGCAGATAGTCGATGATCAGCAGGTCCATGCCGAACCGGCGCTTCATGCGGCGTGCGCGGCTGGCGAGCTTGGGCATGGATATGCCGCCCGTGTAGTCTATGTAGAGCGGTGCGGCTTCGATGCGGCGCGACGTCGACACAACGTGCTCGGCCTCGGCTTGGCTCCGGTATGACCCAGCGCGGATCACAGACCACGGCACCTCGGCCTCGGACGACAGCACCCGGCCAGCCAACTGGGTGTCCGTCATCTCGAGGGAAAACACATGGACTATGCCGCCCTCGTCTTCGAGTGCTGACCCATGCACTGCCGCTGCAAGAGCCTTCCGGCGGCGATCTGCGACGTACCAGCCTATGTTGATTGCCAGCGCCGTCTTTCCTATTGATGGGCGACCCGCCAAGATGATGAGATCGCTCGGCTGCAGCCCGCCGCTCAGTGCATCATCCAAGTCGACGAGGCCGGTACGCAGACCGCGAGATCGTCCCCCCTGGTACGCCGCCATGGACTGGTCGACCACGGTCGATACAGCAGACTTGAAGATGGTGACGTCTGGTGTGGTCCCCGCCGCTGCCACATCATAGAGCGACCGCTCGGCATGCTCGATCAACTGCGACGGATCCGGGCCAGTCGGGTCGCCGGCGCTATCCAGCATGGAGTGCGCGATCTCGATCAGGGCCCGGCGCGAAGCCAATTCAAAAACCGTCCTGCCGTAGCTGCTGACATCGCCCGGCATGGAGGCGTGAGTGGCCAACCGTCCGAGGTACTGGGCGACCGACAGCCCAGGCCGGATCTCGGGCATAGCCTCAACCACCGGCAGGAGAGACACCGGGGTTGCCGATCGGCCCTCGGCGATCATTCCGCAGATGGTCTGGTATAGGCTCTGGTGTAGCGGGTCGAAGAAATGTTCGGGCCTGAGAAACTCGAGCCGCTCGACCGAGGTATTCCACACGAGGAGAGCGCCGAGGACGGCCTGCTCAATCTCTATGTTGTGTGGCGCCGCTGGCGGCTCACCTACCGGTGGTTCAACAGGAGAAAAATTACGCTTGCGCTCTTCGTGCACACTGGCTAAAGTTGTCATGTTCGCAACCGGTCCTTGAGATGTGGTGTCGAAAGTTTCGTTGCAACGCTCGGCGGGTTGCCTCTTGGCGGAGAGACCTGCTACAAAAACAAAAGCCTCCACGAGCTGCTACTCGGGAGGCTTTTTCCGTTCAGGCGGCCTTCTTGATCGGGTCTGCGCTGATCAGCCAGATCGTCTGGCGAACGCGGCCACCACCAGGAAGATACTTGTCTGCCACGCGTGACGAGACGCCAGGGAGCCGCTTGAGGCGACTGCGCATGATGTTCTCGGGGGACTGCCGCTCGCCGCGCTCTGTGCAGAACTCCGCATAGAAAATAGACAGATCGTCTGTGCTGATCGGCCCACACAGCGATCGCGACCTGATCCATTCAAGAAACAATCGCGCAGCTACGTCCGGCGCCAGGATAGGCAGCAACGAATCGTTGGGTCTCAGTGGTGGCGTGACGACGACAGGGGTCGTCAACCGCGTTTCACACAGCGCAACGGCGGCCTGGAACTCTTGGCCCGTCCTGTAGTTCGGCAGACGGTAGCCGCCCGCCGCGGCCCTTGCTTCCTGGTCAAGCCGCCACGTAGGCACGGCGTCCTCATCGTCGGGCCAGAGGTCAGACACCGGCGGCAAGACATCTGCCTTGATGTCGACATCAACTTCTGAGAAGTCACTTTTGTTGATGATGTGCGGCCTATTTGCAACAGCAAACAGGCGAACGATATTGCCGACAAACGACATGGCAGTGGACCCCTCGTGCGCGATTGACGCCGCCGCAAGCACACGCTTGGGAGACGTTGCGCGCGCCGGTGGTCGACCACGAACGACTAGCAGGATACGCGCGACTCCCTCGGGCTGAGCCCGCTTCGCCATGCGTTCATTGCATCAATGCCTTAACCCGGCCACGGTCTGATGCCGTTCGTCCGAGCCCATGATCGCCCACCGACGCGCGCGCAACTTACACACAAAATCAGATACTTACGCCGCTCTCTGGCCGTCGGCAGACGACAGGCCATAGAAGTCGTTCGCGGTCACGCGGCCCTCGGTCAACTTGTAGATCGCCGTCATGGCCACCCGGTCCGGAATACGCTCGCCAGCGAGGTACCGCCCGACCGTTCTCGTCGTGCAGCCCAGCTTGCCGGCGACTTGGTCGGTCGTCAGCCTGTGCTCGGACATCCATTTTCTCAAAGCGTCCATGCGTGTCATGTTAGACCGCACTGGTCCCCTATGTCAATGTTTCCTCAGAGTGGCTGTTTTGGTCCGCATGAAATGCGTTATGGACCACAAAATTTGTCTTTTAAAATCGCAGGTTATGGACCACAAAATTTGTCTTTTAAAATCGCAGGTCGTGGCGTCAGTGAGCGATGGCAAATGATTCGACCAGAGCGCTGCGCAACCGCATCCGTGAGATTCGTAAATCTAAAGGGTTGTCCGAGGTTGCCGTCGCTGAGATGGTCGGCACATCCCGAGAGCAGATCGGGCGGCTTGAGCGGGGCGAGCGTCAGTTGACGCAAAAGTGGATGAACAGGATTGCGGCGGCGCTCCACGTGAGGCCGTCAGACCTGCTCCACACGGCAAGCCTTGCCGAATTGACGGACGAGGTCGAGCACGTCGAGGAATCCGAACTAGAGGCCTACGTGCGGCCCCTCTTCCACCAGGGGATACGATTCTACCGCGTTGTTTTAAATAACATTTCAAATGTCTGGCCAGCGCAACTAGGCGCAATCGTCCCAGTTAGCTGCACCGACGCTGCCGTAGCTTCTGTTAAAACCAGCGACCTCGTATTGGTCGAGATCAACGATCCGAACTTTCGCCGAGACAAGGGGTGCCTAGTCATTCGCCAGTTCCATGCGCCCGGGCTGGCCTTCACCAATAGGCCCGGAGCTAACACCATCGTCTCGCTTGATGACGATAGCGTTGCAGCACGGCTTGTCGGTGTGTTGTTGCCGATCAACTGACCCGCAGGCGGACTGCGCGATTACCCCGAAGAAGCCAGCCTGATAGCCTGGCCCCTTTGATGTGACCGACGGGACCTCCCAGGCCAGAACGTGTGTCCCCTCTAATCGGATACGGCGCAGAACGACCCGGCCGTGATCTTCACCAGAAGCGCAACTCCTAAAATAATCAGCAGATTTTTTAGCGCGACGCGAATCTGCGCCTAACTTGCTATTATTGCGCGGCATATATGCCCTCCAGCGCATGACATCCGCCACCACATTATCGACTTGTGCCGGTTCGTCTTGACTGCCCGGCCCGTCAGAGAAAGCTTGAGCAAAGACTGCTGTTGACAAGTTGTCACGGACCAAAAAGGCACGCAACACACACTTCGTCAACAATGTACCTTTTGATGTGGATAGCCTCTTGCAAACCGGACCAAATTGGTCCTTATTAACTTCAGTCACTGGTTCTGCCAACCCGAATCGCTTGGCCAAAACCTTGCCGCCCGGGGTGTGTGCTGCCCTGCATGAGGGCAGAGCCAGTGACGACGCAAATTTTGCAGGAAGATCGCACAATGAACAACAATCATCAGACTGTCACCGCAGTTGTGCCGTTTACTTATACGCCATGCGCCAACGGCCATTTGCTGGTGCGCATTGCGATGATCGCTGAGGTCCGCAGCAACCGCGACCAGCCGGACGACTACTCCGTCATCACGCTCAGCGCCCTTGGTACCCAAGTCGATGCCACAGGGGTGGCGCAGCGGTCATGGACCGACATCACAGTCGATCACCCGTGGTGGCAGATTGCCGTCCAATATCTGGACCGCACCTGCCGCGACGTTGTGCTTGATCACATCCGCCGCGCCATTCCCGGGCAGTGCCCCGAGAACGACATCGTGGCGCTATGCGCGGCAGTCGGCCCGACCGCAGCCCGAGCCATCGAAGCCAGCCGCCGCCGCGTCGCTGCTGGGGGTGCGCGATGAACACCATCTGCATCGACGAGCTGTCGATTCCTCTGCTCGGGACGAATCGCGTGGCGGTCCTGTCGAACGTCGAGTTCGACGCCGACTGGCTGTGGGAAGGTGACGATGTCTCCGACATCTACATCTACACCTATTCGCCCGGGACGCGCCCGACCCGGACGTTGCTCGACCCGAAGGATCCGCTATGGCCGCAACTGGCCAAACACATCGAAGGAATGCCGGACAACGAGAAGCCGGACTACGCAGATTTCGACCCCGCCAAAGAGTGGGGCACGCACCGGGCCATTCGCGGACGGGTGGCGTAAGTGGAAACCATCGACATTTACGCGGCTTGGCGCGACCAAATCGGCCGCCAGTCCGGCGCCATCAAAGACGATGTGAAGAAGCCGACTTATCTGCCCACGCTCTACCAAGCCGGGCACTACGACAACCCCCAGCCCGGCATCTGGCGCAAGCGTCAGGGGCGGAACGGCCCCTTCGTTCCGGTCAAGATCATGCTGGTCGACGAGAGGACGGGCGGCACCAAGCACGCTTGGTCTGGAGGGCTTGTCCTGAAATGTGTGGTCGGCATGGACGCCACTGCCGACGCGGAGACCGAGTGGCCTTGGTGCCGGTCTCATGCGGTCTCGCAGGACGATTACAGATACTGGATGGAGCATGGCCGCTGGATCGCCGATCCGCCGCCGCTCAAGCCATCCGTGCCCGAGGCCTCGCCATCCGACGGCGAAAGAGAGAAGGTGGCAGCGCCACACGGAGGCCCGGGCCATAACTCCGGCGATCTTGACGCGTTCCAGCGCATGCGGCTGGACCTGATGGGTGATTGCAGCGAGGCGCGCGTCGCGCTGACAAAGCCGATTGCCACTAGCGCGGATGCTGACCGCCTCACCGATTGGAGCCAGCGCATTGCCAAGATGGCAAAGGCGGCGGAGGCTTCCCGTCGCGCCGAGCAGAAGCCGCACGAGGATGCCGTGGCCGAGATACGGCGGCGCTACCAGATCATCATCGGCGAGGCCGAAAGCGTCGTGCGCTCGATGCAGGTCAAGTGCAACGAGTGGCTTGCGACCGAGCAGGCCAAACAGCGCAAGATCGCCGAGGCCGAGGCTCAAGCCCGGATCGACTCCCAGCGCGCCGAGCGAGCAAAGGCCGAGGCAGAACGCGCGCAGATGGAGCGCAACGACCCGGTTGCGGCCATGACCGGCAGCCTACCCGAATTGCCACCAGTGCCGCCCGTGGCCGTCGCCGTTGTGGCTCCGGTGCCGAAGATCATGCTGGGTTCCGGCACGGTAGCCCCCCGTCGCAGTCTGCGCGAAGCGCCAGCGACTGCCGTCATCACCGATCTGGGTGCAGCCGCCGCATACTACGCGGCCCAGCGCCATCCAGACTTGATCGCCCTTATCCAGAAGCTTGCCGACAAGGCGGCCAAGGCCAAGGCGGAAGTGCCGGGCTGCATGATGTCCTGGCAGAACAATCCAAATGAACAGAGGGGCGCCGCCGAATGACCGATCACATGGAGCCCACGATCAACGGCTCGCCGCCGCCGAACGGCGCAGCGCGGCAAGACATCCAGATCATTCCACCGCCCCCGCAAACACCGCCGCCCCCGCTGCGCGAAATCCGCGTTGTGGTGGATGACGTGCCGATATTCGACACCGCCCGCTTTGAGCACATGCAGCGGGTTGCGACCATGATGGCGCGCGGCAGTTTGATGCCGGATTCTCTGCGGTGCAAGATGAAGGACGGCGCCGTCATTGAGCACTACACACCCGAAGTTGTGTTGGCCAACTGCTTCATGATCGTCAACCAGGCGTTGGGATGGAAGATGGATCCCTTCGCCGTCGCGCAGTGTGTCAGCGTGGTGCACGGCAAGCTTTGCTACGAAGGCAAGCTCGTGGCGGCCGTGATTGAGGCCAACCTCGGGGTGCGTCTGCGCTACGATTTCGTGAACGACGGCCCCGATCGCAAGTTTGACGACCAGAAGCTAGGCGTCGTGGTTCGCGGCACGATAGCCGGCGAGAATTTCGAGCGCACGATCAGGGGCACAGTCGCGCAGTGGCACCGGGGCGGCAAATCGCCGTGGGCCAGCCCTGCGGATTGGGAGCGTCAGCTACGCTATCGCGGCGCTCGAGAGTGGGCTCGAGCCCATGCTCCGGCCGTCATGCTCGGTGTCGTCGCCGACGATGAGGCCGAAGACTTTCGCGCCGAACGCCGGATGGCTGCCGCCAAGCCCATCAGCATTGTGGCCGATGACATTCCAGAGTCCCCGACCAACAAGCCACCCCCTGTCGTAGCATCGCTAGGGGGTGACACCCAAGGCCAACCAGACACGATCGCCGACCCCGAGGGGTTCCTTGCCAAGCTGCGCGAGGACATCGGGTTCTGCTCGACAGAGGCCGAAGCGAACGAGGTTCGAGAGGCCAACGCCGGCATCCTCGAACGACTCACGCCCGAACACCGCAAGATCGCTGAAACCATCCTGAGTGGAGAAGACCAGTGACCGACGTTGTTACCGACGTTGAAGCAGACGACGTAGAGCCCCAGCTAACCGGCCCGATCGTCACGGAGTATCAAGTCGAGCGGGCGCTGTCATTTCTGCGAGACAGCGCTGCTGAAGTCGGTCTGGCCAAAGGCGAGATGATCCGCGCAGGCCACATGATCAAGGTCCAGCTCGCACTTAGCATGAAGCTTTGCGACCCTGGTCTCTCAGCCGTCAAGGCTGAGGTCGAAGCTCGCGCTTCCGAAGCCTACCTCCAGCGGGTCGAAGACGATGCCATCGCGTGCGCCGAGTATGAAAAGCTGCGCGCACTTCGCGATGCGGCTGCCTTGAAGATAGAGGTCTGGCGATCGTCGTCGGCCAACTACCGCGCGATGAAGGTTTAGCCATGCCACAGGCCCGCAACTGGCGCGCTCACCTTGAGGTTTGGGAGGTCAAGGCGATCGAATGCTTTGATCGAGAGATCGCAGAACTCGAGCGCAAGCGTAACGCGGTCTCAGCCAAACGGAACAAGATCGTCGATCGCGCATCCGCGCGCTCTCGAGCCGCAGATCGGCTTGTCGAGCGCAGGCAACGAGAGCGCGAAGCCTTGCAGATCAGAACAGAGTTTCTTCGTCGAGCCATGACATGAGCAACATCGCCGACATCCCTCTGGCCTTATTAGGCAGGGGGAAGGATAGGCGTCGGCGGCGCTCCGCTCAAGATCGTCAAGAAATACATAGAGAACCAGAAGAACGTCTGATGCTAAGCGCCACCAAAATCCGCATCTACCCGACACCCGAGCAAGCCGTAAACCCGGCCCCGCGCCGGTTGCGGCTTATGAAGGGGGAACGCTCCATGGTTAACCAGGAGAAGCCCCACGGCTTTAGCCGTCGGGTAGCATTCACAAAGGGCAAATCAAATGGGGCGGTGGACGCTGATGGAGGGGTTCAAGGCGGCGCGAAACGGCGAACTCGCGAAGCCGGGGATGACGAAAGAGTGGCAGCGGGGCTGGCTGGCACACAAGCCGATGACGAAAGCGCAACTGAAGTCGAAGCATCGTCTCGCGAAGACGAAGTGCGCCGCCTTCTCGAAAAGCGCCCCCGCAAAAAGCCAACCCTCGCGGAGAGATGCGCAAGCGCGTTGCTCACCATCTGCCGACCGACCGCCGATGGACGCCTTGCTCCCGTCGTCGACCGAGACCGAGCCCGCACAATGACGGCGAAGGAGATCATCGGCTGCTTTGAGTTCGACCACGTCGTTCTCCACGCGCTTGGTGGATCAAATCACCCGACCAACTTGGTGCCCCGCCCGATCGCCGAGCACCGCGAGAAGTCAGGAAAAGACACGAGCATTGTCGCCAAAGTACGGCGGATCGCGCCCGAGCATGAAGAGTTTCGCCGGAAGATGCTGGTCAAACAACCCGACGATTTTGTGCCCACGGATAAGCCGACGTCGAACAAGTTGCGTGGCCGCGGCTTCCAGGGGTCCCGGCGGTTCGACGGGAGCGTCAACTGGAAGACCCAAAAGAGATAGCGACCGGAGACCACACGGTCGCTGAGGCGGGGAGTGCGCCAGGGTAAGAGGGCATCAAGCCCCGGCGCAACCCGACGATTGAAGTCAACTCAACGAAATGGAGGGGTGCAATGTCAGATCAGATGGAGAAGGTCGAAGAAGTCGCAGACGCCAAGCGCGAGGTCGCCGACGCGAAACTCGACGCGCTGCGCACCGAGGGCTGGGGCTGGGTCGCCCTGGCCGACGACCTGCCACAAGGATGGCCGGGCGGCTGGGACGGATGGGACACGATCGACGCCGACGACGATGGCCGAGATGACGGGTTCGTTGTCGACGCCGAGGTCGTGGCCGGTATCGTAGCGCGCCTGACGCCGAAACAGCGGGCCGCCGCGGGTGCTGTCGTTGAATTCGATGGCAACAGCCCAACAGGCATGTTCGTGACGCGCGGCGTGATCCGGCCGGACGGCGCGGCGGCAGATGTGGCGGGCGATGGCGAGGATGATGACGATGGCGCGCCAGAAGACGGCGCCACCGATATTTGCCCAGACTGCGCCGGGGTCGAGAGTGACGACTGCGAGACGTGCGGCGGGCAGGGCGTCGTCGATAGTGATGACGATGACTGGCAAGATGGCGACGGCAATACCGGGGAGAGCGAACACGTCCCACCGCCCCCAGCCGCGAATGGACCGTTCTCGATCTCCGCAGCCCTGGCCCAGGAGGTGACGATCGCCCGGACGCTGGCGGCCGCCGAGGCCGTCGGCCGCGCTGACCCGATGCTGGCCTTGCGGCTGCTGGTGGCGTCGCTCGACGCGGAGGTCTGGGCGCGCAGAGTCAAGGCCGGTTTCACCACGTTCCGCGGGCACCAGCCCCAGGATACAGGGATGAACACGGGGCAGCACACTGGGCCGCGCAAAACCAAGGCCGGGTTCGATGCCGCGCTGGTCGCGGCCATGGCCTTCACCGACGACGAGGTCCTGTGCAAGCTCCGGACGCACATCGCACGGGCGCTCGACGTGTCCGACGGACGTGGCGGAGCGTTGCATTCAGCGGATGCCGCGGTGATGGCGGTCGTCCCGCCCGGTACCTATCTTGATGCCGCGCGTCGGCAATTCGATCCGCTCAACTACTTCCACCGCGCGACCAAGGCGGTTGCGCTGGCGGCGATCGAAGAGATGATCGAAGCGGGGCAGGCGGCGCACTTCGCTCCCGTCGACGTTCTCGCGGACATGAAAAAGGCCGAGATCGGCAAGGCCGCAGCCGAGGCCGCGAGCGCCTGCGGATGGCTGCCGCCGGAAATGCGCGTGGCCGGGTACGCCATCGGCGGCACAGCCGGGAACGCGATGGGACAAGGAACACGATCATGATGCTGTGGCCCCAACGGCGCTGCGCGAACTGCGCGTTTTTGGGTCAATCCGTGCACCCCAACCACGCAGTCACTCCCCGCGACGATGTTGTGATGTGCCGCCGAAACCCGTTGTGCAGCATGAGCATAACAATGTCGAAAGCCGCCGCAGACATACACGTCTGCGGCGAGCACCGCACCGAGGCAGAGGTCAACGCGGACATCCGGGCGCGTGCTCTGGCAGCGTTCCAGGTCGAGAAAGACGGGGCCATTGCCAACAACTGCCTCGCCACGTGGGCTCAAGCCAAGGGGGCGGTGTGATGCTCTCTGGCATCGCGCGCTGCATTCGCCTGCTAACCCCGCCTCCGGTGACCATCGTCATGGCCGGGCTCATGCTTATGGCTGCGATCGGCGTGAGCATGGTCACCCCGGTGATGGTCAGCCTTGATCTGCCAGGCGCGGCGTATTTCGCCAAGGCCAGCGGCGTCCTGCTGGTGATGCCGCTCTACGTGCTGATCGGCGGCGCAATCGGGCAGCTGGCGACGCAGATCGTGGCTGTGCTGGAAAAAATGAAGCCCTGGCTTGAGCCAGAGCCGCCGCGACCGATGCTTGCGCCAGGCCTGTAGGAACGCAGCGAAGAATATGAGGAGGGGCACAAATGATCGCCGAACCGGAAGACATGGTGCCCAAGGCGGTGCCGGCATGACCAAGATCGAATGGACCGGGAAGACTTGGAATCCCATCGTCGGGTGCTCCATCGTCAGCCCCGGCTGCACCAATTGCTACGCGATGAAGATGGCGGCGCGGCTGGAGGCCATGGGCGACGCTGCCGTCAAGGCCTGCAAAGCAGTTCCGGCCGCGCACTACGCGGGCACGACAAAGTGGGTCAACGGCAAGCCTGGCTGGACCGGCAAAGTCGCGCTGGCCCCGGACGACATTTTGACCAAGCCGCTGCGAACCAGAAAGCCGACGACCTGGTTCGTGAATTCGATGGGCGATCTGTTTCACGAGGACGTGCCTGACGAGTGGATCGACCGGGTGTTTGCGGTGATGGCGATATGCCCGCAGCACACGTTCCAAGTGCTGACGAAGCGCAGCAAGCGGATGCGGGAGTATTGCGCATCGGCGACGACTCCCGACCGCGTGGTCGACGCCCTGATGCTACTCATGGCGCAACCTCGGGCGTTCAGACGAACTACAGGCCAGAACGCGCACTGGTGGCCAATCCTAAACGTCTGGCTTGGCGTCTCTGCCGAGGACCAGCGCCGCGCCAACGAGCGCATTCCTGACCTGCTGGAAACACCTGCTGCGGTAAGGTTTGTGTCAGCCGAGCCCTTGCTCGGGTCGATTGATTTCACGCGTCGAGTGGCTCACCCAGCAGGCGATCGGCTTTCATCTCGAACGTGGATGAAAGACGTTAACTGGATCATCGTCGGCGGAGAAAGCGGCCCCGGCGCGCGTCCGATGCATCCTGACTGGGCAAGGACGATCCGTGATCAGTGCCAGGCGGCAGGCGTGCCGTACTTCTTCAAGCAGTGGGGCAACTGGCTCCCGATGGGACCAGAGGACGAGTGGGGCCGCGAGTGGATGCTGCTCGACCCTAGCGGCGTAATCGACGTGCCGGACTACCGTTGTCCGGATTTCGAGATGGGCGAGTATCCTGTGGTCAACGTCGGCAAGGCCCGCGCCGGCCGCTTGCTCGACGGCCGCGAGTGGAACGAGATGCCGGGCGCGTCCTCATACGACCAGAGCCCGACCGATCCTCACCACGGCGGCAAGATCTGGACGGAGGTGGCACCATGAACGGCTACCAAATGCACGGGCGCCGTCCATCGGTTCGCAAGGCGGTACGTCCAAGTCTTAAGGTGCTGATCGACGAGCCAGTGCGCACCACGAGTAACCAATATGAGCGGCGGTTCTACAGCCACCGTGATCCCGTCCCACTGCACGCGGGAGGCACGGGAAAGCTCGTCGCCTATGCCTGCGGCAGGTGCGGCAGCGTCAAAAGCCTGAAGCATCAACGCGCTGCCCTTAGCCTTGCGGCGGCCAAGGAGTGCTGCCGATACCAGCACGCGTGTTCATCGTGCGGCGTCACGATGCCGAACGGCGGCGGCAAGTGCGGCACATGCTGGTCACGGGACTCTTGGCACTCTGATCGCAATCGGGCGCGTAAGGCACGGATCGTGCCAGACGACGGCGATCCCGTCTGGTGTCACTGGAGCAGCGGTTCATGGGGCGATGGCTACTCCGCGAGTTTAGCCGATCACCTGGAGCACTGGGGCGAGGAAAAAGGGCCAGCAGTCGTGTGGGTGCCACCGCCAGACGATCTTGTCCTGCGCATCGTCGCGGGAGCGGACCGCTACGGGACATTTGTGCAGGCAGAACCCGGCGCGACGACACCTCAGCCGCCGCCGTTCGTGTTCTGCACGACGCCAGTCACGCCGCAAATCGATCTGGAGAGCATTCACGAAAGTCTCGCCGATGAAATGCACGAGGACTTTGACGCCAACGATCTGCCTATGGCGGACGAATTGGCGAAGGCTGTCGAGGCATTCAACGAAGCGCAAAAACCAGCGTCGTTTTTTACAGACTACACGCGCGTGATCGTTATCGACCAAGCGCGGTTTGACGAATACCTCGCGACGGATTGGGACGACCTGCCCGACATCAAATGGAACCCGCGTCGGTCAGCATCTGACCCTGTGGCCGCCCGTGAACCGGCAGAGGTGGCGTGATGCCCCTGCAACGCATCCAGCGTCAGCGCACCCGAGGCTGGAAAATGCCAGACGGAGCGATCTACGTTGGCCGACCGACAAGGTGGGGCAACCCGTTTCGCATCGGTGAGACCGTCGCCGGCGTTTTCATAGCCGCCGCCGATCAAGCTGTCTCCCACTTCGAAGACGTTCTGCTGGGCGAGTGGGACGACTGCCGTGGCGCGTTCCCAGCGCCAGATTATCCCAGCATCAAGCAGGTCCGGGCCGAACTGCGCGGACACGACCTTGCCTGCTGGTGCCCGCTTGATCAGCCGTGCCACGCTGACGTGCTGCTTCGGCTGGCCAATCAGCCTGATGGGGCACCCACATGACCCCGGCGCGGCCATTGCCGGACTACTGCAAGCGCGAGACGTTGGCGCGGCGGCTGGATCTGGCACCCGGCGCGATCGACCAGCTCGTCAAGCGCGGGCTGCTGCCACAGCCGATCGCCGTCGGCGAAGCCAAGCTGTGGCGGTGGGAAGACGTGGACTCATGGCTCCAGCGCGGCCACACTCCGGAGGTGCCCCATGATGACCCCTACCTCAGCGGACTCGACCGTGCCAACGCCACCAAAACTGCCGCCGCACGTGAAAATGGTGCGCAACCGCACCGGCCGCCCGTACTATTACCTCCACCTGCGGCGCGGCACGGACCGGGCGGCCAAGCCGATCCGGCTGCCGGATGACCCGCGCGCGCCCGAGTTTTACGCGGCCTATGCTGGCCATCTCAACCTGCCTGTCCCCGGCCCCGCGCCAACGTCGGTCACCGCGCTCGATGCCGCCTGGGCCGCGTCTCCGGCCTGGACATCGCTATCGCCCGGCACCCAGCGCGAGTGGCTGCGCCATCGCGGGCGAATCGTCGCGGCATGGGGCCACCTCGAGGTGCGCGGTATCCAGCCCAAGCACGTGCTTGCCCTGCGCGACCGGTTCGGCGAGACGCCGGCGACGGCCAACAACATGATGCGCTGCCTGTCGTCGATGCTGGGATGGAGCGTACCGCGCGGCTGGCGCGACGACAACCCGTGCCGCGAGATCAAGCCGTTGCGCAGCGGCGACGGCTACGCGCCTTGGCCGTGGGAGGCGATCGAAGCGGCCGAGGCCGAGCTGGTGGCCAAGGGCCGCGAGGATCTGTGGTGGGCCGTCGCGCTGGCGCTCTACACCGGGCAGCGGCTCGGTGACTGTCTCGCCATGAAATGGTCGGCGCTGTCCGATCGCGGCGTGATCCACGTCCGGCAGGGCAAGACCGGCAAGGTGCTGCTGATCCCGGCCCACAACCGCCTCCAGGCGGTGCTGGCGACCATTCCGCGACGGTCGGTGACAATCCTGACCTCGACCGAGGGACGGCCGTGGCGCGGCTTCCAGACGGTCTGGCGCAAACACAAGCCGGAAATGGCCACCCAGCGCGGTCTGGTGTTTCACGGCCTGCGGAAATCGGCCGTGGTGATGCTGCTCGAAGCGGGCGCAACCGAGGCCGAGACGGCGGCCGTGACGGGGCAGGGCCTCGCCATGGTCGCGCACTACGCGAAGGGCGTCCGGCAGCACCACCTCGCCGCGGCGGCTATACTCAAATGGGAACAGGCAGGGGGTTGAATGCAGCCAGATACGGTAAGAACGATCCGCGCTGCGGAGGTCATCGTCGATGGCCGCGACGTCCATCATCAATCATCTGAAACTCTGGGTACTCTAGAGGGTGTGGTGGCAGCGACACTGCTCGCTGTCATGGGCGGCAATCAAAAAGCCGCCGCCGCCATGCTGAACGAAGGTCTTCTGCAGGGCGTTGAGGCCCGCTTAGCGCTGCACGCCAGCCGCTCAGACAGAACATGAACGGAACGCGGATTGTAAACCAGATTGTAAACACGGCAGCGCCAGAACGGCTAAGTGTTGGAGCGGGTAGAGGGAATCGAACCCTCGTATTCAGCTTGGAAGGCTGCTGCACTACCATTGTGCTATACCCGCGTAAGCGTCGAGCTTACACCAAAACGCTGCAGGAGCGAAACGCTAGTTGGAACGCGCCAGGCTGGCGAAAACCGTTGGTGGGGGAAGTAGGACTCGAACCTACGAAGGCGAAGCCAGGGGATTTACAGTCCCCCCCCTTTGCCACTCGGGACATTCCCCCGCCGGGCCGTCACAGGCGGATGCAACGCGCACCGAGCCTGCCGTCCAAACAAAAAAGGCCGCACCAACTGAGCACGGTCTCTTTCGAGCGCGCCTTATGCGAACCACCGTCGCGGGTGTCAAATGCGAAATTCCATCGGGCATGCTCCGCTGAACGGCGATCAGCAGACAGCCACGACTTAACGAGTGGTTAAGGGCGAATCGCATTGTTTCGACGTCGGTCTCAGGTTGCGCAAGCACGCCTCTGATCCTCCGCCACGAGGCGATCCCTCACCGCGGTCCCGTCAGTTGCAAAGCGTAAAACAATCCACCCAACGGAGACACAGACCATGCGCGCAGTTGCTGCGATCACGGCCGTCGCGCTCCTCGCCCTTCCGGCGGGACGCGCAACGGCTCAAACCGCCACCCAGGACATCAACATCACCGCGACGGTGTTAGCCGCTTGCACCATCAACAACCTGGCGACCGGCGTAACGCCCGCGTTGGCCACCGTTATCCCTATTTCTACTGCAGGCGCGGTGGTCACGGCGCCGATACCGGCAATTGGTTCGCCATTTACCAACGTCGCCTGCAACGCACCATCGAACTTGCAGCTGACATCGCTGAACGGTGGCGTCGAAAACGCGACCGCCCCCCCCCGCTGGCTTCACCAACATTATCGACTATGGCGCGACGGCGACCTGGAACGGCGGGAGCGCCACGATCAATACGGCGGTACCACCGACAGCCGATACCGCGGAACTCGGCACAGCGGTGCCAGTCGCAGCGGCATCCGGCAACTTGACGGTGACGATCACGCCTCTGCCGAACGCTTTGCCGCTGGTCACCGGCACCTACACCGACACGCTCCGGGTCACGCTGACGCCGCAATAATTTTGAGCCGATCGCAACGCGGCCATCCCTGATGCGGCAGCGTCCCAAGCTGCGGAGGCGAACCAAACTTGCCTCCGCCCACTGCAATCTCGACTTTCAACGGAGCGAATTAAATGTCTCGCCGCCTGTTCACGGCCACCGCCCTCACAATCTTTGCCGCATGCGCCATGACCGCGCCCGCCGAGGCCGTCACCGTTTCGCCGATGCATGTCGAAATGACATCGTCGGGCACGCGCAGCCACTCTACGGTCACTGTCGTGAATGACGGCGCTGTGCCGCTCCCGATCGAAGCCGTCGTCAAGCGCATGACGCTCGACGAGACCGGCAAGGCCCGGACCACTGAGGCTGGCGACGAGTTCCTGATCATGCCGCCGCAGACGATTATCGCGCCTGGGGCAACGCAGAACTTCCGTGTCCAATGGCTCGGCGAGCCGATGCTAAATGCGAGCCAGAGTTTCTACGTGTTTTTCAATCAGGTGCCGGTGAAGCCGACGACGGGCAAGCCCAACGTTCAGGTCGTGATGAGCATCGGCACGCTGGTCAACGTCGCACCGCCGCAAGGCACAGCGGCACTCAGCGTGGTCGAGACCGGCCTCACGCCGCCCGATAAGTCCGGGCGCAGGTTCCCGACCGTGACGGTCTTGAATTCTGGCAAAGTCCACGCGCTGTTCACGAAGTCGACGGTCCGCATCTCGGGCACCGGCTTCGACCAGACCCTGCCGCCAGGGCTTCTCGGCGAGAAACTCGGCAGCGGCCTCGTCCAGCCAGGCGCACGCCGCCGCTTCACGCTGCCAGTTGAAGTCCCCGCGAATGCCGGCGCACTTCGCACGGTCGTCGACATGCCCCAGAAGCGCAACTGAACCCGAGCCAGCATCGGTCCGCAAGATCGGGACGGACGGCAAGCCTGAGGTGTTTTCGTGAACAGCGTTCGAGGATGTTTGAGGATGGTCAATTGAAACCCGGAAACCACAACCCGCGATGTCGGAACACCGACAATGCCCAAGCCGCAACGCTCGGACCGCACCCGCGGCTCCGGCGTTTGTGCTTGGCGCGCTTGTGTTTGTCGCCTTCGCCGGATGCAGCGCGGCTTCCGCACAAGGCGGCGTAACGGCTGGAACGAAAACGTCTGCTACTTTCGAACCGCAGTTTTCCAAGCCGCTGACGACCCGCCTCAACCAAACTGGCCGCGTCCTGACGCTCCCCATGCCGCTAAAAGACGATGCCTCCACGCTCGGCGACGTCATGGTCCGCATCTCAGCCGACGACGGGATTTCGATTGCACTGGCCGATCTGATCGACCGCACCCGCCGAACACTCGACGACGCAACACGTGCGCAGCTCGCCAAACTCGATGCACATAATGGGTTCGCACCGATCGAGACCATCGTTGCTGCTGGTGTGCCGATCCGCTTCGACCCAGGGCTGCAAGAGCTTCGAATCGAGCCGGCCGTCGACCAGCGCCAGACGGGCGATATCTCGGTCGCGCCACGCTACATCCCGCAGTCGAGTTCATCTCTTGCACGGCCGGCGATCTGGTCGGGGTATCTCAATGTCATCGCCGGTCTCGACCATGAGTGGAGTGACAATGCTGGCGGCTCGACCGCAGCGCGTGACGGAGCAACCAGCGGACGGCTCGAACTCGACGGCGCGCTGCGGCTCTATGATGTCGTCATCGAAAATCGCGCGCTCTACGATGGCGAGGTCGATGCGTTTTCATGCCCGGTCGAAGCCACGTGCAACTACCGCCATCGCAGCGGCCTGAAGCGAGAGAGCACGCGCCTCGTCTATGATCTGCCTGCAAGCCACATCCGCTTTCAAGCCGGCGACACCACCGCCATTGGCACGGCCCTCCAACGCAGCGTCGATACCCTCGGGCTGTCGATTGAAAAATCCGCCCAAAAGCTTGCACCCGGCTCGACGCGGGTCGCCTCGGCGCGGACCTCACTACGCATCGATCGGCCGTCGGAAGTCGACGTGATGGTCAACGGCGTGACGCTTCAACGTCTGACCTTGCGGCCCGGTACGTACAACATCCGCGACCTGCCATTGGCGACGGGTGCCAACATCATCGACCTTGCGATCACCGACGACACGGGAGCGCGCCGCGTCGAGACGTACACCACGTTCGCCGCCTCCAGCATGCTGGCACCCGGCGCGTTCGAATGGTAGGCCGCCGCAGGGCTGCAGTCCTATTTGCGCGACAACCAAAGGACCTACGACGATCACGACAGCCTCATCGCTACGGGCCTTGCCCGATACGGCCTGTCAGAAACGGTCACGGTCGAAGGGCACGTCCAGGGCGACAGAACGGCACAAATGGCGGGTGCCGGGCTCGTCGCCGAAACCAGTTGGGGCGTGTTCGGTCTTGGCGCGGCACTGTCGGCAAGCGAGCCGGGAGCAGGGTATGCGGGCGACGTATTCTGGGACCTGACCAACTATCGCGGATTGCTGCCGGTGCGCAGCGAAAGCCTGCGGCTCTCGGCGGAATATCGCAGCCCCGACTTCCACCGCCCGGGTTTTCCAGCCAGCGCCGGTTCTGGCGTCTATTACCCGGAATACGACTACCGGCTTCGCTTCGCCGGCAGCTTCAGCGTCGGGCTCGAGGACGGCACGTCGGCGACGCTGTCGGCTCGCTACCAATTCAGCGACGACGAAATCGACGAACTGTCCCCGTTCGCCCTCAAAGGCGACCGCTATGGTGCCGACCTGACACTGGCGCGTGCGCTGACGCCGTCGATTTCGGGAAGCCTGCTCGCCGGCTATTCGAACGAGTCGTTCCTGCGCCGTTCTGCGAACGATACGACCGCCGATGATGGCGCATTTCGCGCCATGGTCCGCTTCCACATCCGCCCCGACGACCACACGACGGTCAACGCCGGATACGACACGCTCGATCGTCTCGCGACCGTATCCGGGTATCGCACCCACGGCGAAGGCGCCGGGCGATGGGACGCAGCCATCGACGTCCAGAATTACGACGTGACCGAGCGGACGGCCGCCGGCGGCTCGCTGTCGTACACCGGCAATCGCACCGAACTCCGTGTATCCCACCACGCCGATATCGCCGGTACTGATCTGGCGCAAAGCAAGACCGGCGGCGTGCAACGAACGTCTCTGCGGGCCGGCTCGTCGATCGCATTTGCCGATGGCGTTGTCGGCATCGGCGCTCCCGTCCGCGGAAATGCGTTTGCGCTGGTCCATCCCCACCCGAGCTTGGCTGGCCGTGCAATCGCCGCTGGCAGCTTCGAGGCTGCGCGCGGTTACGCCGATGACTATGGGCCAGCAGTCGTCGGCGATCTCCCGGCCTATTCGCCATCATCGATCCCGATCGACGTCGCCGATCTCCCGGTCGGCTACAGCCTCGGGGCTGGCGCGTTCGATCTCGACCCGCCGTACCGGGCCGGCTATGCGCTGGAAGTCGGTTCGGCCAGTTCCGTGTCGGTTTACGGCACACTGCTCAACGCCGACGGCACCCCGGTAGAACTGGCCAGCGGCTTCGCGCAGCCCCGGGGCGGAGCGGCGGCCGGTGCGGATGCCGGTGTGGATGCCGGTGCGGATGCCCGTGCCACGCGCATCGCCGTGTTCACCAACGCCAAGGGTCGCTTCGGCGCCGAAGGCCTCGCGCCTGGCCCTTGGGTCGTCGAGGTCGACGACGGCACGCGCCCGTTGCGATTCGAATTCACCGTCCCGCCGGGCGCCGACGGCCTTCACCGCACGGGCGACCTGAAGCCATTAAACGGAGACGCGAAATGATACGGTTTGGTCGGTTTCAAGCGCTGCAACGGCTGGGGCGTCTCGCGCTTTTCTCTGGCGCTGCGATGATAGCCATGATCATCGCGTTCACCGTTCCAGCGCTAGCTGTCTGCAACATCAACGGCGCCGGCATGACACTCAACCCCGGCACGGCAAACGCGGGAACATTCACCACTCCGATCGCGCCGGTCGCGCAACCCGTTGCCGTGACGATCACTGGCACCTACTCGACCAACAATACCGGCGGCACGTGCACCCTGGCGCTATCGTTTCAGCGCGGGGCCCTCCCAGCAACCATGGCACGAACGGGCGGTGGCGCAGCCACTCTTCCGTATACAATTACGTCAGCGGCAGGGGGCGGAAACACGCTGTTGTTTGCGGGTGCTAACTTGACTTTAGCCCAAGTTGTCACTTCGGCGTTCGCTTCGGCCGGGGCCAACATCACGAACCGGGCCTTCACCGTCAACTTGACGATCTTTATCCGCATGATCCCAGGGTCGCCACAGCAGGCTGGAGCCTACACCGACAACCTGACGGCGTTCGTCTTCAACTTGCCAAACGGGACATCGGGATCGTCGGTATTCTCACGCGCGTTCACGACCACGGGGACCGTAGCGCCAGTGTGCAGCATTGGCGGGATTGCGCGGCCGACGGCCGACAGCGCGACCATTTCCGTCTCGTCCGCTGGCATCGTCAGCACCGCAACGATCAATCGCAGCTATGCCAACGTCGCGTGCAATACGCCGTCGAACGTTCAGATCGGTTCGCAGAACGGCGCCGCCCGCAACACGACAGCCGCGCCACCGGGCTTCACCAACCAGATCAACTATGCATCGACCGCGACATTTTCGGGAGCCACGGCCAGTTTGAATACGGCAACCAATCCGGCCGCGGCAGGAGCCGAGACCGGCACGGCGATCCTGACGACAGGGAATACACCAGCGGGCAGCCTGGCCGTAGCGATCACGCCCCAGGCGAACGTGCAGAGGCTGGTGGCTGGGACCTATTCGGATGTTTTGACGATAACAATCACACCGCAATAGCGGCTGAAGGATCAAGCGTAATACGTTCATTTGAATTAAAAATCAGACTTGGCGGTCCCTGCGGGAATCGAACCCGCCTTTGCAACGTGAGAGGCTGCCGTCCTGACCGATAGACGAAGGGACCGATGCAAGCGGCGGTAGCTAGCAGACAGCGGCACCCTTGGGAATAGCAAATGGGAGTTGGGAGTACCGGTCGCCGACCCGCGACTGGGCCAACTCCCAACTCCCAACTCCCGAACTTGTTAAGGCGTCACAGCGACGTCACCGACTTTACCCTTTAGGCCAGAGATCGGACCAGCCGTCGTGACCTTGCCCGACGCCAGGTCAACCGTGTGCAAGGCGCCGCCATCGACAACCCAGGCGGTGTTGCCACCCTTGCCGTCCGACGCGATGTCGAGGGCAACCATGTCAGGCTTCACGCCGAGGCTGCCGATCGTGGTCATGACACCGTCGTTCGGCGGCGCCTGCTTGACGAGCGATCCGGAGGCCATATCGATGTCATACATGGCGGTTTCTTTGGTCCCAGCGAAGCTGTTGGAGTAAGCGACAGCCGTCACCATCGGCGTCTTGCCCTTCATGGCGTCGGCCTCGGCGTATTTGAGCGTACCATCGACGGTGGCCTTGCCGTCTTCGACATTGATGCGCAAATTCATACCGGTCGACGTCACGATGCGCATACGGTCGGCAACCGGGTTGAAATCAACCGCGATCTTGGCGTCAGCCGGCAACTTCTCGGAGAGCTGGCTCTTCTTTTCCCACTTCCCGGTCTTGCCATCGATGGTGACGATCGTGCCATCTGGCGTGACACCGTAGAGCTTGCCGTCGGACGGGCGCACGTCGATGCCGACGAGCTTGGCGCCACCGTCGACTTTGACCGAGGCGGTAACGGCCTTCTTGTCGGTGTCGATCATCGTCAGCATCGTGCCGTCCTGCAGCGCAACGAGCGTCGCGGCAGTGGCAGCCGTCGCCGTCAGCGCGGACAAGCCGCAGGCGGTCGCGGCCACGAGGGCCACGTTACGTTTCATTGGTGTCATTGTGGATATCTCCGGTGAACATGGGCGGTCACCGGATGAACCCCACCCGGCCGATACCGCGCTAATCAGCGCCCGTCCGGGGCGCTGGTTCAACAACGGGGCAGTGTTGAAAAAGGTTTCAGTAGCCGTACGGATTGGTTCGTGGTGCCACTTATGGCTTCGGCCAAGGCGCAACCATGGGAGGCTTGGGGACTTCAGGCCTTGGTTCGCGTTTCGGCGTCCGCGACAATCGCGTCAGATCGGAGCAGCCAGCGGTCGCCTCGGCGCCGGCTTCCGCATAGCAAGCGGCGATCCGTTCGGGCGATAGAATGCGGCCGTGGACCGTACCTTTGCTCTGCGGCGAGACCCACGTGAACGACGCATCGTCGGGGTAGACGATCCCGAAGAAGTCGACGCGCCCGCCGTCGTAGGAAAAATACCCGCGAAACCGACGGTCCGTCTGCTCGGTGATCTCGACGGTACGCGGCCGCGTGCGCAGGCCGAACACATCGCCGATCGTGTCGTTTCGGCCAGACCATGTGCCGATCATGTCGAACCCGGCTGGACCGGCTGACGCTCCAGTCGGCTCGTTAGCAACGGCGGGGACGGCGATTATCAATCGCCAGATCAAACCGATGGTCCGCGCGGCGATCATGGCGATTTCGTTTCCCTTTGAGGCTTGAACGGTTACCCCGCCGCAAATCGCTAGACCGCAACCAGATCCAAATGCAAATCCGGCGTCACGTCTGCTGGTAAATGGCCTGAACACGATCGAAGTCCCGACGGGCAAGATCGTCTTTCTGGATGAGAAAACAGACGATCCCCTCGACCAAATCGCCTCCGAGCAGCCCGGCCATATCGACCTGCAGCAGCAGTTGCCAATCGCCAGCACGCGTGCGCGCGATCTGCCATGCTGCGGGCCAGTCGCCTTTCGACATGGCTGACAGGTCGGCATCGGCCAACATCGCGGCCGTATAGCGCGGGTCGTCCTGGTCGGGAACGGGGATCCCATCGAGTATGTGGCGCACCCCCTGCCGATTCCCCTCGGGCCGCGAAAGCTCGAAAAAGCTCTCGATGATCTCGTCGGCAACCACCGCGGAGAAGGCGGGGTCGGCTTGTGCTTCGATCGAGCTTGGGGATGGCCAACACAGTCCCGATGCAACCGCCAGCGGCTTGGCTGGAAAGATGTAGCGGCTGGTGAACTCCATGCTCGTGGCCATCTCGCGATAGTAGTCTTCCAACGTCTGGCCAAGCTGAAGAGAACTTTCGATGATGGCGACGACGCCGGGCGGTTGACCGCGAACCAAAGACATTGGATCGGCGACCATGCGATCGTGTTCGGCCCGTTCGCTATTGTGGAGTTCGACAAGTTCGGCTGGCACAAGGCGCGGTGCCAGCTCTGACACCGGCGAACGGTCCCAGATGACGCGAGCGGCCCCGACGCCGTCGAACCATGGACCTAGCGCATAATCGTAGAAGAACAGCAGACGACCATCGGTCGGCAGACCGGTAGACGAAATCTGAGATGGGCCGCCGCCCTTGCGAACCTGTGCAATCTCGCCGAGATCGATTTGGGCGACAAATGGATAGGGAAGCGCCTTTCGCACGTGGCTTTCCAACCAAGCCGAGTGATTGTCGCCGCCCAAGCGGACAATCTCATCGGCATCGATTGGCACGGACCGCAGCGGCCAAGCGATCCCGGCAGGCAGATCCGGCAGGCCCCCTGTCCTCGTGCCTCCGACGCGATCGGCCTCCGCCGCGAAAAGACGCAAACACGGCCGCACTAACGGCAGCAGCCGGTCGGCATGCTCGGTGATTCCGAGGTCGTCGAGATGCGCGCGGGCGTCCGTCACTGTTGCAAACATGGCCGCCGAATCCAGTGAGCTAACAACGTTTGCTACCGCGCAATCGTGCCCGTACGCCGAATTTTGCGTTGCAGCAGCAGCACGCCATACAGCAGCGCCTCGGCGGTCGGCGGGCAGCCCGGAACATAAACGTCGACCGGAACAACGCGGTCGCAACCGCGCACCACGGCATAGGAATAGTGATAATAACCGCCACCGTTGGCGCAGCTGCCCATCGAGATCACGTAGCGCGGCTCGGGCATCTGGTCGTAGACCTTACGCAGCGCAGGCGCCATTTTGTTGGTCAGCGTTCCAGCCACGATCATGACGTCCGACTGGCGCGGACTGGCGCGCGGTGCGAACCCGAACCGCTCCATGTCCCAGCGCGGCATCGACGCCTGCATCATCTCGACCGCGCAACACGCGAGACCGAACGTCATCCACATCAGCGACCCGGTACGCGCCCAGTTGATCAAGTCGTCGGTGGTGGTGACGAGGAAGCCTTTGTCGGCGAGTTCGTCGTTGAGGCCGGTCAGGAACGGGTCCGTCGCCGCCGCGACGCTGCCGGGGCCTCCAGCCAGCGGAGAGGCCGCACCCGCACCCTCGCGCATCCGGTCCCAGAGCACTGGGTCCTGCAGCATGGGCGATCCGTCCGATTTCAAGATCAATCCCATTCGAGGGCGCCCTTCTTCCATTCGTAGATGAAGCCGACGGTCAATACGGCCAGGAACACCATCATCGACCAGAAGCCGAATAGTCCGATGTCGCGGAATGCCGCTGCCCAGGGAAACAAGAACGCGATTTCGAGGTCGAAGATGATGAAAAGGATCGCCACGAGGTAGAACCGCACGTCGAACCGCATCCGGCTGTCGTCGAAGGCGTTGAATCCACATTCGTAAGCCGCGACTTTCTCGCTGTCCGGGTTGCGGATCGCGACCAGAAACGGCGTGATCAACAGCACCGCAACGAACGCCAGCGACACGGCAAGAAAGATCGCAAGCGGCAGATAGTCTTGGAACAGGTTGGCCATGGTACCCGCCTCGGTAAGATCGGACCTCGTAGTACCGTGCGCTGCGGCGGCATGCAACGGCGCTGTCCTTGCCATCCTGAAGCGCTCTGCTGCCAAAACTTTTCCGACTTCGCTTGGAACATGCTTCGCTTGGAACCGGCACTCGAGAAGGTCTGCGGGAGGCGCGGATACGCTGACGTGACGGAGATTTCTACGCGGCTTGACCAAGATCAGAGCGGCCCGCCCTTTGGCGCGCTTTCGTGGGCGCTGCGACGGCGCCGGTGCCGTTGACCCGCGCCCCGCGAGCGGCTCCTCCAAAGAAGCAGAAGTCATGACCCACCCGACACCCGTTCGCCATCTGGTCGCGTGCTGCACGGTTGTAGCAGCGCTGGCCACGGCGAACGTGCGCGCGAGCGCGCAAGAGAACCCCGATGCGCCGAGCGCTGACCGCGGCCGCGATCTCACGCTACGGCTGTGCAGCAACTGCCATGTCGGCCCGAAGTCGCAGACAAGCGCGTCGAGCGGCAGCGTGCCGGCGGGTGTTCCGACGCTGCGGGCGATCGCTAACAAGCCGGGACAAACAGCGCGCCACATCGAAATGACGCTGATCAACCCGCACCCACCGATGCCAGACACGCAGCTGACGCGCCGCGAAATCAAAGACGTTATCGAGTACCTCGATACGCTGCGCAGCGACCAGACCGGTCCGCCGTTCCAAGAGCCGCCTGCCGATATCCCGGCTTATCCCAAGCCGTCGTGATGCGCGGAAAACGGCGATTTCGCACCGGTTCCGCGCAATGCCGACAAAATCACGGTGCGGCATGCTCCCGCCACACGCGCAACCGGGTCGTGATTTCGGCTTCGGATGTTTCGGTTCCGGGCAGGCGGTAGTGGCGTGCGAGCTCGGATAGCGCGATCTGGAGCGCGATTTTGCCCGAACGGACCGGCCAGCCCCGGCGACGCTCGATTTCTTCGACCCCGATCAAGTGACCACAGACATCGATCAGCAGCCCGGCGGAGACCGGGCCGACGGCGCCGAGCGCACGCCGGATCCGCTGCGCAGCCGCAACTGTACCGTCGTTCGTGTCACACGACCCGCCCGGACGGCGCTGCGATGATCCCATGCCGCCGCCGCCAATGCGGCTCCAATCGATCGTGACGCGCGGCGTCATCTCGGCGCGCCACAAGTCGGAACGGAAGCGCTCACCGGCTTCAAGTTGCGTCGCCGATATCAGCGGCCGGCCGGACTTGTCCTTATGGCGGCGCAGCCAGCCGAGCGGGCTCTCGCCAGGGTCGACGTGCGGCGCTGTTGGCATCGCTGGCAGATGGGCTGGCACCGGCAGCGGACGCGATGAGGCAACTGGTGCTCCATCGCCGGCCGATTTCTGACGGCGCATCAGTTGACGGGCGGCGCGGCTCAAGACCCAGCGCACGTTGTCGCAATCGACGGGGACGAGCCACCCCGCATCACGGGCATCGCGGAACAACGAGTACGGCAGCCGACTCCGAGGGATTCGGACGTGGGTCTGCGCAGGGCGAGTTGGGCAGTCATCCGTGTCGAGAATTTCGACCGAGCGGCTCCCATCAGGGGCGATGATCAATTCGGCGACCGCTCCACGGCGGGCAAGGCTAGCGAGCGCGGCGAGATTTGCAGCGCCAGCATGGGAAACGGGTCGGGTTGCAGCAGCGATGTTTGCGACCGGCAGTTGGCTGGCGCCCGTGCGTGGCTTGGACATCGGGGGACCTCAGCCGTCGATGTCGGAGCAAAAGGCGCAGCGCGGCACGCGGCGGGTTACCAAGCGGACCACGGCGCGCTCGAGCAGGATCAGTGCCCGATCGAAATGCGGGTCGTCGCGGCGGTCTTCGACGACGGCACAGGCATGGGCAACGGTGGTCCGGTCACGGCTGAACATTTCGCCAACGTCGGTCAGTGACAATTGGCCGATCGTGTGGGCGAGGTACATCGCCGTTTGACGGGCGAGTGAGACCCGCGCCGGACCGCGGTTGGGGTCCATGAGGTCGAGAAAGCCGACCCCGAACACGCTGGAAACGGCATGGTCGATGGCGAGCCGAAGATCGGCGCGGCTCAGGGTTTCGAAACCGTGGGCCGGTACGGACAACGCGGCCAGATGCGGCGGGGCGGGCGGCAATACTCGGCCGGGCGGGCCATCGAGCCGGGTGCCATTGGGACGAGTACCACTGGTCCGGGTGGCATTGGGACGGGCGGGCGTGAGGTGAGCGGACGAAAGATGGGCAAGGTGCGGAGGGAGGCCGGAATAGCAGGTGTCGATTTCGAGAGTTGCTTGGCGCATGGGTCTCATCGCTCGCGTTGCCTGGTGGAGTCGGCTTTGGAGGGCGTGATCGTCGGGATCGATCGTCAGAGGTGTCCAGAATAGCCGCCCGGCAGGACGCGGGGATAAGTTGATCGGAATAATCGTGATAGAAACGTGGCTGTCCTGAACGATGCCTGCGGCGGCACACCTCTCGCTGTATTGGCGTTTTCCCTGCTACGGACGTTCGTCAGCGGCTTTCGTTTCGGTCTGTGCGTTACGTGCAAATTCTTTGCCGGACCATCGACAGCCAGGCTTCACTAGAACAAATCATGATCATGCGGGGATAGTGAGGGCGGAGCACCGCCAACGGGCAACGAAACTCCGGGATGCTCGCCAGCCCACCCTGCCAGGAAGCGGCGTGCGGTCGGACGAGCGAAGTGTTAAGCCGGTTCAAACTGCTAACCGCTGAGCCCCCCGCCCCATGCAAGACATCCGCGACCTGTCCCGCCATCGCCCATTCGGCCAGACCTGGCCAACGGCCCCGAGCGCCGAGCGCCGCCCGGCCACGACGACCCATCACGGCCAGACGCTGACCGACGACTATGCCTGGATCCGGGCCGACAACTGGCAAGAGGTGATGCGCAAGCCGGACGCATTGGCAGCCGACATCCGCGCCTATCTCGAAGCGGAGAACGCCTACACGGCAGCGATGATGGCGGGCACCGCCGAGTTGCAGGCACAGTTGTTTGCCGAGATGAAGGGGCGCCTCAAGCCCGACGACAGCACAGTGCCTAGCCCGGACGGCCCGTTCGCCTACTATTCGCGCTATCGCACTGGCGGGCAGCATCCGTTGCTGTGCCGGACCGCACGCAATGGCGGCGACGAGACGCTGCTGCTCGATGGCGATGCGCTGGCCTCAGGGCTCAAATATTGGCAACTCCAGGGCACGTCCCACAGCCCGGACCATGCGCTGCTGGCCTATGCGGTGGACGACAAGGGCTCGGAGTTGGCGACGATCCGGTTCCGCGACGTGGGGACCGGGGCCGATCTCGCCGATGAGATCCCCGAGACGCGCGGCGGGATGGAATGGGCCGCCGACAGCCGCACATTGTTCTATGTTCGCCTCGATGAAAACCAGCGGCCGCAGTCGGTCTGGCGTCACGTGGTCGGCACACCGGTCGCCGACGATGTCGAAGTGTATGCCGAGGCCGATCCGGGATTCTTCGTCGGACTTACGGGCACGCAGTCGGCCAAGCTGATCCAGATCGTGGCCCACGACCACGAGACCAGCGAGGTTTATCTGATCGATGCCGAGCGGCCCTTGGAGCCGCCGCGATTGGTCGAGGCGCGGGCCGTCGGACACGAATATGGCGTCGAACATCTGCCAAGAAGCGCCGATGGCAGTGGCGACCGACTGGTGATCCTGACCAACCAATGCGGTGCGGCGGAGGACTTCGAGATCTGCGAAGCGCCGCTGACCGCGCCGGGTCGTGCCAATTGGCAGCCAATGTTGCCGCACAAGCTCGGGCGGCTGATCCTCGAGATTGCGGTGTTTAAAGATCACATCGCCCGCCTCGAACGCGAGGACGGCCTGCCGCGCATCGTGATCCGCGAAAACGCAACGGGAGCCGAACACTGCATCGCGTTCGACGAGGAAGCCTATTCGCTGTCGATGTCGGCTGGCTACGAGTTCGACACGACGAACGTCCGGTTCACCTATTCATCGATGACCACGCCGTCGGAGGTCTACGACTACGACATGGCGGCGCGCACCCGCACCCTGCGCAAGCGCCAGGAAATCCCGTCAGGCCACGACGTGTCGCAATACGTGACGCGGCGGGTGTTCGCTACGGCGCCCGACGGCGAGACCGTGCCGGTTTCGCTGCTGTATCGCCGCGATACGCCGCTCGATGGTTCCGCCTACGTGCTGCTCTACGGCTATGGCGCGTATGGCATCTCGATGCCGGCGGCGTTCGCGACGAGCCGCCTATCGCTCGTCGACCGTGGGATGATCTTTGCCATCGCCCACATTCGCGGCGGCAAGGACCGCGGATACCGCTGGTACCGCGACGGCAAACTGACCAAGAAAACCAACACATTCAACGACTTCATCGCAGCCGGGCGGCACCTGGTGACCATGGGGCTGACGCGCGAAAAGCAGATCGTCGCGCAGGGCGGGTCGGCTGGCGGTATGTTGATGGGCGCCGTCGCCAATATGGCACCCGAGCTGTTCCTCGGCATCATCGCCGACGTGCCGTTCGTCGACGTGCTAAACACCATGCTCGACGACACCTTGCCGCTGACGCCGCCGGAATATCCCGAGTGGGGCAACCCGTCGGCCGACCCAACCGCGTTCGAGACGATCCGGGGCTATAGCCCCTATGACAACGTGGCGGCGAAGGCCTATCCGCATATCTTTGCGTATGGCGGATTGACCGACCCACGCGTGACCTATTGGGAGCCGGCGAAGTGGGTCGCGAAACTGCGCGCCCACGCCAAAGCGCCGGATCAGGGCGGCGGCGCAATCCTGCTGAAAGTCAATATGTCTGCGGGTCACGGCGGCGCGTCAGGCCGCTACGAGGGCCTCAAAGAAGTGGCGACCGATTACGCATTCGCACTCGAGGTGTCGGGGCTGGCGGGCGAGCCGTTGCGTCGGGTTGAGGTGTAGCGCGTCAGAGACCCGGCCGGCCCGAAATAGGGACAGACACATTAATCGGGGGGGCGCGTCAGTGTGAGGCGTCTCGTCCTTGGTTTCCCGATTAATGTGTCTGTCCCTATTTCGATATCGAGTTCTCTTATCCCACCCGCTCCATCCCGCCCATGTACGGCCGGAGCGCGTCGGGGATGGTGATGCTGCCGTCTGCCTGCTGGTAGTTTTCCAGGATGGCGACCATTGTTCGTCCGACCGCGAGGCCGGAGCCATTGAGCGTGTGGACGTAGCGGGTGTCCTTGGCTCCCGCCGGTCGGCACCGAGCACCCATGCGCCGGGCCTGGAAATCGCCGCACACCGAGCACGAGCTGATCTCGCGGTAGGCGTTCTGCCCCGGCAGCCAGACCTCGATGTCGTAGGTCTTTTGTGAGGCGAACCCCATGTCGCCGGTACACAGCAACATCGTGCGGAACGGTAAGCCGAGGCGGCGCAGGATTTCCTCGGCGGATGCCGTCATGCGCTCGTGCTCGGCAAGGCTGGCTTCGGGCGTGGTGACCGATAAGAGTTCGACCTTGGTGAACTGGTGCTGGCGGATCATACCGCGCGTATCGCGGCCCGCGCTGCCCGCTTCCGAGCGGAAGCACGGCGTGGCGGCGGTGAACCGCATCGGGAGCGCGGCCTCGTCGAGGATCGTGTCGCGCACGAGGTTAGTCAGCGAGACTTCGGCGGTGGGGATCAGCCAGTGTCTCCTGTCAGACTCGACTCGGCGAACTGTTCTCTTCAACGCTTCGAGAATTTGCTCTTCGCTCAAATCAACGCTTGGAACAGCTTGCGACCCAAAAAGCACCCCGAACTTCTTGAGCGTTTCCTCACGAGCATTGCCGCCCGCAAGGAACGCAAGATCGAGATATTCTGAAACCAGGCTCGAACGACCGGTTTCGAACAAATCATCGGCGAACTTCGGCAGGTTGCCGGTGCCGTATGCCGCCTGGTCCTTGACCAATAGTGGCGGGGCGACCTCGGTATAGCCGCCTAACTGACCGCTTGCTGGCCCCGTGTGCTGGTCGAGCATGAACGCGGCGAGCGCGCGCTCCATCCGCGCCAGCGCCCCTTTGAGGAACACGAAACGTGCACCGGAAACTTTACCCGCCGTCTCGAAGTCCATCAGGCCCAGCGCCTCGCCAAGTTCGAAATGCTGCTTGGGCGCGAAGTCGAAGGCGCGCGGCTCACCGACGCGGCGCACTTCGACATTGCCGGTCTCGTCGCGGCCGTCGGGCACATCGTCGCGCGGCAGGTTCGGGATGACAGCCAGCGCGGCTTCGAGGTCGGCGTCGATTTTGCGCTCGGCCTCCTCGCCAGCGGACAAAAGGTCCTTCAGCTTGGCGACCTCGGCCATCAGTTCGTTGGCGCGCGCGTCGTCCTTGGCGGCTTTTGCCTTACCGATGTCCTTGGAAGCGGCGTTGCGCCGGGCCTGGGCCTCCTGCAGCGCGGTCAGATTGGCGCGGCGCGCCTCGTCCAGTTCGAGCAGGGCGGCACTGGCGGGCGGCAGGCGGCGGCGGGCCAGAGCGGCATCGAACGCATGGGGATTGTCGCGGATGGCTTTGATGTCGTGCACGGGAGTTTCTCTGTTCGAACCGTTGTGCCACGGCTATAGGCGGCGGCGAGGCCCAACGTCTAGCAGCGTCCACGGGACGTTTGTGGCTCGCTTCGACATGTGGACTCGACAAGTGGCGTGGTGTGGTTCTGCCCCTCACCCTCGACCAGCCACTCGCTCACGCTCGATGCCTGGTCTCTCCCCTCTCCCCGCGTGCGGGGAGAGGGCAAAGACGGCAGCCGAAGCGATGCGAGGCCGCCGTCGCGGGTGAGGGGCAGCAAGAGGCGACAAGGATCGCAGGTTGGCTTCAGGTTGATACGCTGCCCCATAGCGCCGATTGAACTGTGATAACGGCGGCCGACGAGCAAAGGTCCCAACTGCAACATTCGACTGAAAGCCCCATGCGCGTCGACCTGTTCGATTTTGACCTGCCCGAGGACCGCATCGCGCTGCGGCCAGCAACCCCGCGCGAAAGCGGCCGCCTGTTGCAGGTCACGCCCGGCGGCACGCCAATGCTGTCGGACCATACCGTCGGCGACCTGCCGGGCTTGCTGCGGCCGGGCGATGCGCTGGTGTTCAACGACACCCGCGTGATCCCAGCGGCCCTCGATGGCGCACGCACGCGCAACGGCGTTTCGGCTAAGGTCGCGCTGAACCTGATCAAGCGTGTCGACGGGGCAACGTGGCGCGCGTTTGCCCGGCCAGCCAAGAAGCTGGAGCCTGGGGATACGATTGCGTTCGTGGCTGTCGGCGGCGCGCCGGATCAGACACTCACCGCTAACGTCACCGCAAAGCTCGACGTGGGCGAGGTCGAGTTGCAGTTCCCGCTCTCCGGCCCAGCGCTCGACGCTGCGATTGCCGCCGTCGGCGCCATGCCGCTGCCGCCCTACATCGCGCTGAAGCGCCCGCCCGATGCGGCCGATACGACCGACTACCAGACGATTTTTGCCACCCGCGACGGGGCGGTCGCTGCGCCAACAGCCGCGCTGCATGTCACGCCGGCCCTCATGGAGCGGCTGTCAGCGCGCGGAATATCCAACCACACCGTGACGCTCCACGTCGGGGCGGGAACGTTTCTGCCGGTCAAGGCCGACGACACATCCGAGCACAAGATGCATTCGGAATGGGGAGAGGTCTCAGCAGAGACGGCGGCTACGCTAGCGAACGTCCGCAGCAACGGAGGCCGGGTCATCGCCGTCGGCACCACGTCATTACGCATTCTCGAAAGTGCGGCGCGACAAACCGGCCAACTTGCTGCGTTCGTGGGCGAGACCGACATCTTCATTACGCCCGGCTACCGCTTCAACGCCGTCGATGGGCTGGTAACCAACTTCCACCTGCCACGGTCGACGCTGATGATGTTGGTGTCGGCGTTCTCAGGCCTCGACACCATGCGAGCCGCTTATGCCCATGCGATCGCATCGGGCTATCGGTTCTATTCCTACGGCGACGCCAGCCTCCTTTGGCCGGAACCCAACTCGCCACCAACCGCGCTCGGATCCAGATGACCGATCTGATTCCATATCGATCTATCCTGCTGTAGCACTGCGGCTTCACCGAACCCGGGTCCACGCCGCCACCCATGCCGCGCTATCGCATCACCATCGAATACGACGGCACGCCGTTTTCCGGCTGGCAGATCCAGCCCACGATGCCGTCGGTGCAGGGCGCCCTCGTCGATGCGCTGGAGCGCATGACCGGGTCGCGACCGCAGGTCACCGGTGCCGGCCGGACCGATGCTGGCGTGCACGCGCTCGGACAGGTCGCCCACTTCGATCTCGACAAAGCGTGGCTGCCGGGCAAAATCCGCGACGCACTGAACTTCCACCTGCGCCCTCATCCCGTCGCCGTGATCGACGCCGCCGAAGTCGCAGCGACCTTCGACGCCCGCCGCAGCGCGACCAGCCGGGCCTACCTCTACCGCCTGCTCGTCCGTCGCGCGCCGCCGATCCTCGACCGCGAACGGGTGTGGTGGGTGCCAGTCGAGCTCGACGCCGAGGCGATGCACGCGAGCGCGCAGACGCTGCTGGGCCGTCACGATTTCACGACGTTTCGCGCCGCGCAATGCCAGGCGACCTCGCCGATCCGCACGCTCGACCGTCTCGACGTGTCACGCGACGGTGATGAGATCCACATCACAGCCGAGGCGCGCTCGTTCCTGCACAACCAAGTCCGCTCGCTCGCCGGCACCTTGAAGCTCGCCGGTGAGGGCCGCATGTCGCCAGCTGACGTCCGCGCCGCACTCGATGCCCGCGACCGCGCGGCCTGCGGTCCCGTCGCCCCACCCAGCGGCCTCTATCTCACACGGGTGACATATGGAGGCGCGGAGTAGCCTCAAGTCGCCGTCAGCCGCTTCAGCACGTCCTCGCTGATCTCGAAATTCACAAACACCGTCTGCACGTCGTCGTCGGACTTGTCACGAAACACGGTTACGCTCGATAGTAAGAAAATTCATTTCCCGATCGCCAGCTGCCAGTTTCTCATCGGAGCCATTTCGTGACAGATTCGAGCCCGTCGACCACGGCGACCCCGTTCAAGTTCCGCGCATTTTTAAGTTACGCTCACCGTGACGGCGCGGCTGGCGAAAAGCTCCACAAGGATCTCGAACAATACGCAATTCCCGTCGAACTAGCCGGAAAGTTGGGGCGTCACGGACTTATCCCGAAGAAGTTGCGGCCGATCTTTCGGGACCGTTACGATCTCGAAGCTGGCCATTCGCTTGGCGAACAAGTCCGCGAGGCGTTGCGCCTGAGCGAAGCACTGATTGTCATCTGTTCGCCGAACTCGGCTAAAAGCTCTTACGTCGACCAGGAAATCCGCATCTTCAAGTCGCTCGGCAGGGCCGACCGCATCTACGCGATCATCATCGCTGGCGAGCCAGGCGATCCCGCTCACGAGTGTTTCCCGAAGGCTTTACGATGCAAAGTTGACGCCGACGGCAATTCGACCAGTGAGCCGGAAGAGCCGATCGCCGCCGATCTGCGGCCGGGGGGCGATGGAGAAGACCTCGCCAAGCTGAAGGTGATCGCTGGCCTGATCGGGGTCGAACTCGACGTGCTCCGGCAGCGGGAGGCCGAGGAGCAGCGTCGGCAGAAGCGGCTTTGGCGCCGCATCGCGTGGGGGATGGGCGGCCTCGCCCTCGTCGCCGTGGTGACATCTGGCGTTGCGCTTTTCCAGTTCGACGAGAAGAAGCGGGCATTGACGCGCAACGAGCTATTGCTCGACAAGACGTTGTCGCGGGCATCGAACCTCGTCGGCATCGGCACCAACGTCGACCAGTATGGCGCACCGATCAAACTCGGTCTCGCGCTGCTCGCCGAGGCCCAGGGCGTGTTCAAAGATATGGACGAAATCAAAGTCACGAGCGCCGATCTGCCGCTGCGCCGTGCTGAAATGCTTATCAGTTTTGCCGATAGCCACGGCAAGGTCGGCAAACACATCGAGCAGCGTGAGGCGGCGACCGAAGCACTTGCCATCGCCGAAGCCGCCGTGCAGGCCAAGCCGTCCGATCTGTCCCGCTTAAACCTCGTCGCCCAGGCATGGCATCGGATCGGCAACGGTTACTCCGGGCAACGCGAGCTGCGTGAAGCTATCGATGCCTACAACAGGGCCGTCGAGATTCGTCTGACCAAGCTCGGCGGGATCGAAGCCACGACGGTCGAGCATTTGGTTGGCTTGTTGGATGTCTACCGGGCGCTTTCGGTCGCACACAACCGGCGTGACGAGCGCGCCGAGGCCAAGGCGGCGTTGGTCAAGGCCCTTGGCGTCGCCGACCGGCTGGAGTCGCTCCGTGCTGAACCGATGCTGGTCGCCGAGCGCCGCGTGACGGCCTACCAGGCCTTGGCCGACATCGAGCGGTCGATTGGCAATCGCCCTGTTGCTCAGGAAGTGATTGAAAAGGCACTCACCGTCACGACCTCCATCCGAGAGGCCCGACCTGACGATCTTGGCTGGTTACGTCGTGAAGCGAGTCTGCTGCTGGTCGATGGCGACGTCAAACGCGACCTGAAGCGTCCAGGCGAAGCGCTCAAAAGTTTTCGCCGATGCTCCAACCTTCGCCAGCGCCTGCATCTGGCCGATCCGGGGCACACTTCGATTGCCGCCGAATACGCTTACTCCCTCGTGAAGGTCGGCGAAATCGAGGCGAACCAAAAGCGCCTGGACGCTGCTGAGGAGGCGTTCAAGGCCTCGCGTGCAATCTATGAGGCGCAGATCAAGGCCAATCCTGAAAACTTCTCCGCGGTACGGCAATTGATGGACGCGCTCGATGGGCTTGGCGATGTTGCCGAGCGCCGGTCCCGCTTCGAAGAGATGGCCGAAATCTACCGCTACAAGGTGACAGTGGCCGAGCGCATCCTGGCCAAGGATCGGGAAAATCGCGACAGCATGAGGCTCGTCGCGCGCGCGGCTGTCGCTTGGCGAAGCCCACTCGGCGCTTGGCCGCTACGGGGAGGCTGTACCCGATTTCCGCATCAGTGTCGCGATCAGACGCAAGGTCTACGGCGCAACTAACCTTGATTCGGACCAACGCTCGCTAGCTAAAGACATCGAAGAGTTAAGCCAGGCCCTGGTGGAAGTAGACCAACTCGATGAGGCGGCGCAACTTTACGACGAAGCGCTCGCGATCCGTCAGAAATTCGCCTCTGCCGCGAATTCCGATACCCGCAGCAAGGTCACTTTGACCGCCGTGCAGGAACAATTCGCCGGTCTCAGCTTGAAGCGCGGCGACCGGCAGCGCGCGCTCTCACTACTGACGGAAGTCGTCACGGCCCGGCGGGCGCACGCACAGGACACCGATAACGAGGTGACGCGGCGCGATCTTGCTGGCGCGATGGAAAAACTAGCGCTTGTTCACTTGGCTCTTGGAGAAGCCCAAGCCAGCGTCACCGTGAGCGAAAGCGCACTACAGATCAGGGCCGCGCAGGCGGAAGCTGATCCGGAAAACATTCAGAAGCGCGCGCTGGTCGCCGCCACGCTGGCAACAGCAGGTAAGGCGCGCCTTGAACTGCGACAGTGCGAGCCTGCGGGTCGCGATCTAAAAAAGTCACACGAGCTTTTTGCCGCTGCGGCCGCCGCCGTTCCGATCAACCTCGATTGGCCGGCGCGCCGGGACGAAGTTGCGCAGACGATCGCAGCAGCGAAGCCGCTGTGCGAGCCGCCCCCAAGATGACGGGCCGCGCCGAGGACGCGGCTCCCGAGACGGTCGCGAGATTGAGTTTTTGTCGGACCGGATAATGAGCGGTCGACAGTCACCGTCATGCCGCCGCCTGCTAAGCCGCCGTCAGCCGCTTCAGCACGTCCTCGCTGATTTCGAAATTGGCAAACACCGTCTGCACGTCATCGTCGTCTTCGAGCTGCGCGATCAGCTTCATGATCGGCTCAAGCTGGGCCTCGTCGACGGGCGCCGTAACTGTCGGCTTCCACACGGCTTTGACGCTGACGGCATCGCCGAGCTTGGATTCGAGCGCGCCAGCGACCGTGCCGAGCGCATCGAACGCACACACGATCACATGGCCGTTGGCGTCGGACACGACATCGTCGGCGCCAGCCTCGATCGCCGCGTCCATCACCGCATCCGCCGAGCCGGCGTCGGACTTGTAGGTGATTTCGCCTGAGTGGGCGAACATATGCGAGACGGAGCCCGTCGAACCGAGGTTGCCGCCATGTTTGGCAAATGCAGCGCGGACGACCGGAGCCGTGCGGTTCACGTTGTCGGTCAGCGCCTCGATGATGATGGCGACGCCACCTGGTGCGTAGCCCTCGTAGCGCACGGCCTTGAAGGCCTCCGTGTCGGCGCTGGTCGCCTTCTTGATTGCCCGATCGATATTGTCCTTGGGCATGTTTTCGGCGCGCGCATCCTTGAGTGCGAGGCGCAGCCGTGGGTTCATGGCGGGGTCGGGTCCGCCCATCTTGGCCGCGACCGCAATTTCGCGGCCGATTTTCGTGAACACCTTGGCCCGGACCGCATCCTTGCGGCCCTTCTTGTGCATGATGTTTTTAAAAGCGCTATGGCCGGCCATGGTCAGGGCTCGCGTCGTAAGCGCCGGTGATCGGCGCCTGAGGTTGGAGAGATCGCGACACTTGTGCCAACGGCGGCGGCGTCGGGTCAAGTCTTCTGGTCGGGGCGCCACCATTCGTCGCCCCGTCGTTCGTCGTCCCATCGTCCTGTTCGGCTCCGCATTGACCCTGCCAATGGTTGCATGTAACAATGTGTGTAGGAGACAGCCTCATGAGCATGGTTCGAAAACAGGTTTTCATCACCGCCGAGCAGAACCGGCTGCTCAAGGCCCACGCTCGCGCAACCGGGCAGCCCGAGGCCGAGTTGATCCGCGCCGCTCTGGACCGGGAACTCGGTGCCGACGTCGCAGGTGACGACTGGAAGCGTCGCATGATGGCCTGTGCCGGTTCGTTAGCTGACGCCGACGATCTTGAAACCACGGTTGCGCGCAATCGCGAACGATGGAGCCGCCGTTCGACCGAGATCGTCTCGCGCCTGAAAAACGATGACTGAGGTCTTGTTGGACACCTGCGTGGTGATCGATTTTCTTCGAAACCGGGGAAACGCCGAAGCGTACCTCAACAGTTTGACTGCGAAACCGGCCGTCTCCGTTCTGACGCTGACCGAGGTCCACGCCGGGCTCAGATCGCAGAGCCAAGAGTTGGCTGCGAGACAGTTTTTTAACGAGTGCAAGGTGTGCCGGGTGACGGCAGACATCGCGGTGGGCGCGGGCGCCATCCTCAGACATTACGGCGCAAGTCACGCAATTGACGTTCCAGATGCGATCATCGCCGCAACGGCCGAGCACCATGATCTGGAACTCGCCACACTCAACGTCAAACACTTCCCGATGTTCAAGCGGCTCCGCGCGGCTTATTAATGCCTGGAGCGCCAACGCGCCGTATTACCCGGTCGCAGCCAGCACCGACCGGACAGCAGCCACGTCGAGATCCATCTGCGCGACCAGCGCTTCGACGCTGTCGAATTTGCGGTCGGGGCGGATGAAGCCAGCGAACTCGACCGCGATCTGGCGGCCGTAGAGATCGCCGTCAAAATCGAGGACGAACACCTCGAGCACCGGCTTGCCATCGTCGAACGTGGGCCGCGTGCCGAGGTAGGCCGCCCCGTGATGCCATTCCGCGCCGTGCCATTCACCTCCCTGCCATTCCCCGTCCGCCCGCGTCCCCTCACCATCGACCTGCAGCCGCACCGCGAAAATACCGTGCGCCAGCGTCGTGCCTTTGGGCATCGGTACGTTGGCGGTCGGATAGCCCATCCCCGTCCCGCGCTTGGCGCCACCAACGACAGTGCCGGTCACGCGCCAGGGGCGGCCGAGGATGGCATTCGCGCCCGCGATGTCGCCTTCCGCCAGCTTCAAACGCACCGCACTCGACGAAAAAACCTCGCCACGATCTGCCACCGGCGCGACGATCTCGACCGAAAAACCGCGCTCGGCCCCGGCCTCGATGAGCATCTCGGGCGTAC
>Ga0247832_1001585_pt1 | contig 39137 bp, 39 predicted proteins | sample LaCruzMarch2015__10_FD_192407 | JGI IMG/M metagenome (GOLD analysis project Ga0247832, IMG submission 192407) | Freshwater microbial communities from meromictic Lake La Cruz, Castile-La Mancha, Spain - LaCruzMarch2015_4m | ecosystem: Environmental > Aquatic > Freshwater > Lake | place: Spain... | reverse complement strand
GCCGTAGCGCAGATTAGAATTGCGCATGACGCCCGCAGCCCATTCGATCTCGTAAGGCAAGACCAAATCAAGGCCGCGGATCCTTGGCTTGGTGAAATCCGCCATAGTTTCTGGCGAAATGATCTGATGGCTGCCGATTTTGCCGTCATTGGCGAATACGCCGTAAAGAGTGGCGACAGACCGGGCGGTGCCGTGACCATTCGCGGAGGGAATTTCTGCCTCCCGCCACGCAGCGCCACCTCGGTTGGGTGAGGCCCATGGCGTCATAAAGGCAACGCGGCGGGCCTCAGACACTTTGCCCAATTCTGCCATGGCCTTAGGTCGGCTCATTTCAGCGCAACGACCATGATGGACTTCAGGTAGGCCGATCCAGAAATCAATGCCCAAGGGCTCACAGACATCGACCCGCAATTGCGTGCCAAGGCTGGTGCCATGCGCACGTTGGGCAAGCTCACCCGCAATATAGCCGTAAGTCAAAGGATGATAGCCGCTGGCCGTTGTCGGTTCCCACATGGGTGCGACATGGGCCAAGGCCTCCGCCAGAGCAGGTGGATTGAGCCAGAGGTCGGGATCAATCGGATCAGGGAAACCGGGGACACCGGCCTGATGCGACAAGGCTTGGGCCAACGTAACGTCCTTGCCGTGTTCGGTAAATTCAGGCCACAACAGGCCAATCGGATCGTCAAAATTCAACAGGCCCTGATCCTGCAAGCGAGCAATGACCATCGCGGCAATTGGCTTGGTGGTGGAATAAACCGGCACCAGGGTCTCGCGCGTCCAGCTTTGGGTTTTGGCACGGTCCATATGGCCGCCGACCAGATCGACAACAACCTCGCCTTCCAAAATGGCGCAGAAACCTGCCCCCAGTTCAAGGCCTTCTTCGAAGTTGGCGTTGAAAGCATCTAAAACAGGCTCAAAGCCCGGCGCAACATAAGGCGAAACCAGATCAGTCATAGCCCCATTTGGCCTGTTCAACTTACTTCGGTCAAGGCCAAGGGCTCAGCCCGCCAGGCTTCATAGCCTGCGGCAACCATCGGCAGTTCCGGTGCGCGCCAATCTGCGGCGCGGTCAACAACATAGGACACGCCCGCTAAAGCCAAAGCCATCGCCTGTGGGGCTGCTTTGTGATCAATCAAATGGGCAAGAAACATGGTCGCCATCAAATCCCCGGTGCCTTTGGGTGGCGCAACAGATTTGGGGTGGGTCGAGAGCCAAGCACGCGTTCCATCGACCAACAGGCCACCAATTTCGCCATCCCGTTCGACCGATGAAATCAAGGACGGCCGGCCCAAAGCCGTGGCGGCGTGATGAATTTGTTGGAGGTCTTTTGGAGACGTCTGCGTTAGATATCCTAACTCCCATAAATTAGGCGTCAGAAAATCAGCGCGGGGCACCAAATACTCCCCCAGCGCATCTGCTACCCCTTGCCCAACATAAAGCCCGCCAGGCGCATCGCCCAACACAGGGTCCACCAAAATAATGGCTTTAGGATTGGCGGACTTGACCGCATCTATTGCCCGAGCGGCAATTTGCACTTGCTCAGCACTCGCAAAATAGTCGGTGAGAACACCATCAACCAAAGCAAAAAGGCCATTGGCAGCGATGCCTTCCAGCATGCCAGCAAACAACTCAGGACTGACCGGCCCGCCGCCCGGCGGTCCCCAGCCAGGGTGACGGCCAAGAAGGGTTGTCGGAACATGGACTGGATCGATCTTCATTGGCGATTGGGCCAAAGCAAGGCTGGCCAAGGTGCCACCCACCCGGCTTCCAGCGACATGTGAACCAAGAATCAAGACCAAAGGCATGGACCGCTCTTTACGCCACCGCCCTGCTTGTGGCTAGAAGAAGTCAAACAAGATTTGAAAGGCCTCTCATGACCGCTCCCCAAGCCCGTCCCCGTCGTAGTGTGCTTTATATGCCCGGTGCCAATGCAAAGGCTTTGGAAAAGGCCAAGAGCCTGCCGACAGATGCAGTGATCCTCGATCTGGAGGATGCAGTTGCCCCCGATGCGAAGGATGAAGCACGAGCCGCCGTGGCCGCGATCGTCAAAGCAGGCGGCTATGGCAAGCGCGAAGTAATTATCCGCGTCAACAGCCTGACCTCGCCTTGGGGCCCCCAGGATTTGGAAGCCGCTGTAGACGCGGGGCCAGACGGCATCTTGTTCCCAAAAATTTCCTCTGCTGACGAAGTGCTCGCCGCAAGTGAAGCCATGGACGCCCTAGGGACCACGCCTGCCATGAGCCTTTGGGCCATGATTGAGACACCACGCGCAATCCTTGAGATCGCCTCGATTGCCGCTTCCAGCACCAACACGCGCCTAGCCGCCTTTGTCATGGGCACCAATGATCTCGCCAAAGAGACCCGTGCGCGGCAGACCACAGACCGTGCGCCGTTTCACTTTGCCCTCGCAGCCAGCGTCACAGCAGCACGGCTCTATAACCTCGCCGTCATTGATGGTGTCTATAACGACATCGCCAATGCGGAAGGCTTTGAAGCCATGTGTTGGCAGGGGCTGGAATTCGGCTTTGATGGCAAGACCTTGATCCATCCAAGTCAGATTGAGACTTGCAACCGCGTCTTTGCGCCCGATGAAGCCGAAGTCGCCCATGCACGCGCCGTCATCGCCGCCTTTTTGGACCCTGCCAATGCGGGCAAAGGCGTATTGAAAGTCGACGGGAAAATGACTGAGCTGTTACACCGAGACATGGCAGAGCAAACCGTCGCCATTGCCGATGCGATTGCTTCTATGTCTTCTTAAGGCCCAAGCCGGTAAGCCAGACATTGAATTGAGCAGCCTGATCGGCTGTCAGGGTCGGAGCGGAGCCGAGGCCGCCGGCTAAAAGCCAGACCTGCTTTCCGCTGAGAGCCAAAACATGGGCACCCGAGCGGGCCAAGCGAGACGATTCCACGCCCTTAACCAAGGCTGGGTGCGTGAATTCGCGCTCGAGCCAAAAGCCGGTTGCGCCGTCTTGCAGCGAGCGTAATTGGCGCGTGGACGACGCACCTGCCACCGCTGGCTGGCCAGCAATCTGCCACAAGTCATAGAATTTGGTTTCACTGGCTCCAGCGCCTGTTTCACGCCGTACCAACGCGCGATGTAAAACTGCTTGGCGAACATCGACCAAGGCTTCGCTTGTGCGAACGGTCCCCTTCAACTGAAGCCAGACGACCTCATTGGCCTTGGGCGCGAGCCCTGTGACGGCTGGCGACGCTGCCGTGCCCAAATCACTCGCGGGAGAGACCGCCTCTGCCTTGGAACAAGCCGACAACAGGGCAAACGGGGCGGAGAAAAGAAGGGTGCGACGTTGGATCATAGCTTTGATACGCAGGCCAGCGCCAATCGGTTGCACCGCTTCACGCTAGACCGCATCGGTTTCAGGGATTGTCCAAGTCTCCAGCTGGGCGGCTTGATCCCAAGCAGCGAAATCAGGGTCTTGAAAGATCGCCTCGCACCACGCCTGCAGGCCTGCTGAGACGGGGACCTGATAGGTGCGAAACCGGGTTGCGACCGGGGCATAGAAGGCATCAACGATGGAATGGTGGCCCATGATGAAGGGACTATCGGCGCTGCCAAACTGGGCTTTCAAGCCGCAAAATAAATCGTCGATCCGCTGAATCTGAGCTTGTGCAGTATCGGACCATTCATGATCCGCTTTGACTCGTTTCAAATTCATCGGAAACGTTTGGCGCACGGCTGCGAAGCCCGAATGCATTTCGCACGTTGCTGACCGGGCGAGCGCGCGCGCGATTGCATCTTTTGGCCAAAGTCCTGCATCGGGGGCTTGTTCATGCGCCCATTCGCAGATCGACAGCGTGTCCCAGATCTTCGTCCCATCGGCCAATTCCAACACCGGCACTGTGCCAGATGGGCTGACCGCTAGAATATCCGGGTTCGGCCCCATGCCACGCGGCCCCAAAGGAATGACTCGCTCCTCAAAGGCGATCCCGGCCCATTTCAGGGCGAGCCAAGGCCGCATCGACCAGCTAGAGTAATTCTTGTTGCCAATGGTGAGGATCGGCAAAGCCATGAGACCAGTCCTTTTTGGGTTTTAGACTTTAGATCGTGCGCGGTGGATAACCTGCCGCCACCAACGCATCGATGATTTCTTGAGTATGCCGCGAGTCGCGGGTTTCCATCAGAATATCAAATTCTGCGCCTTTAGCGGGCACATCCAGCGCCAGACGATTATGCGCGACTTCGAGAATGTTGCCGCCCAGATCTCCAATGACTTTAGAGACCACAGCCAACAAACCTGGACGATCATCACCAATGATCCGGAGGCTGACAATTCGCTTTTCGCGCACCAAAGCCCGCGTGAGGACCGAGGCCAAAAGTCTTGAATCAATATTGCCGCCACACAGAACAATGCCGACTTTTTTGCCACTAAAGCGCTGGGGGTGCGCGAGGAGAGCTGCGAGGCCCGCTGCACCCGCGCCTTCAGCTACCGTTTTTTCCACGTTGCAGAACAAGGTGATGGCTTGTTCCAAGTCATCTTCATCGACGATCAGAACATCGCGGACCAATTCTTTGGCAATTTCAAAGCCCAAACGACCCGCCTGCTTTACGGCGATACCTTCTGCGATGGTTTGGCCACCACATAGGGGGCCGGGCTCTTTGCCTGCAAGTTCAGCATGCATGGAGGGGAACATACGTGTCTGCACGCCCACCACTTCAATATCATTCTTCATGGCGCGCGCTGCAACAGCGATACCCCCGATCAAGCCACCCCCGCCGATCGGCACAACCAGAGTTTCCAATTGTGGCGCATCTTCCAGCATTTCGATGCCGATAGTACCTTGCCCTGAAATCACGTCCGCATCGTCATAAGGATGGACAAAGGTCAGCCCTTCGCGATCTTTGAGCTGATAGGCAAAGGTGGTGGCTTCAGACAGATTGTCGCCATGCAGCACCACGCGCGCGCCATGCTTGCGGGTATGTTCGACCTTGGTGAACGGTGTACCCAAGGGCATCACGATGGTCGCAGGAATATTGAGGCGCGAGGCGTGATAGGCCACGCCTTGGGCGTGATTGCCAGCGGACATGGCGATCACGCCATTGCGGCGCTCGGCTTCTGTTAGCAACAACAACTTGTTCAGGGCACCGCGCTCTTTAAACGCAGCGGTAAATTGGAAGTTTTCAAACTTCACCCACACTTCAGCGCCAGTAATATCCGACAGCGTCTTCGACATCAAAAGTGGTGTTCGAATGATGCGGCCTTCAATGCGCGCGGCGGCCGCACGGATGGAGTCTAACGTAACGTGCATGAGTAAAGCGGTCCCTATGTAAGCCGCCAGAGCCCTAGCAGCCCCGCGTCTTTAGGCCGGACACGGACTTGGATCAATCAGGCTTTGCTTTGCGCGCGAGATTACGCTCAAACGCCTCGCGCTCCAGCGTCTCTTCGCCCCATTCATCACCATCGCTTTTGCCAACCAAGGCGATCATGTCACGCTTCAGTAGTTCTTCTTCCAGAGCGGTGCGGTCGCGGACGATGCGCTGATAATCAGCAAATTCAACGCGCTGCCAATCTTGAAACATTGCGGTCAAAGCGCGTTCATCATAGCGCGAGAAGATCATACCAGCCCGCTCAGCGGCAAAGGCAGGCTTGCCCATAATCTGTAAGGACTTCACCCCAAGGCGGACAGCGGCGGCAAAAGTCTCACGCTCCAGCCCATCGACTTTAGCAGCCATCAATTGATAGGCATGGCGGCGATCGATCGCACGGGCGAGGATTTTGAGGTTTGGGAAGGCTTCGCGCGCCGTCTCTACCAACTCCAGCGCCTTTTCGTCATTATCAATCGCGACGATCAACAGTTTGGCCTCTGCCGCTCCAGCCAAACGCAAGAGGTCAATCCGCGTGGCATCGCCAAAGTTCACCTTTCGGCCAAAACCGCGCAGCACGTCGACTTGATCGGCGTCATGGTCGAGAACGCTGATCTTATAGCCGTAAGTCGACAGCATCCGCCCGACGATCTGGCCGAACCGACCATAGCCTGCCACGATGACATCGTGGTGGCCTTCTTCAACTTCTGGCGCGCGGTCTTCCCCTGATCCTGATTCCAAGCGCCGCATCGCCCAGTCGCCCGCCATCAACAAGAGCGGCGTGATGGCCATCGACAAAGCCACCGCGACAATCAGGGGGGCGGTAACCTCCGCAGGGATAACGCCAGCGCCTTTAGCGAAAGCAAACAGCACAAAGGCGAACTCACCACCTTGGGCGAGGCCAAGGCCAATCAAAGCAGCCTCACCCGTTTTGCGGCCAAAGGCGCGCGCGACAATGAACATCACGCTGGCTTTCACCAAGACCAGCGCCAAAACCAAACCAAGGATCAGCCAAGGCTGCGCGATCAGCAAAGCGAAATTGATCCCAGCACCGACCGAAATGAAGAATAGCCCGAGCAACAGCCCTCTAAACGGATCAATGTCGCTTTCTATCTGATGGCGGAACTCACTATCGGCCAGCACAACGCCGGCGACGAAGGCCCCCAGAGCGGGAGAAATGCCAACAAACTGCATGAGAAGGGCGACACCCACGACCAAAAGAAGCGCAAAGGCGGTCAAAATCTCATGCAAGCCCGAGGCAGCCACCCAGCGGAACATGGGGCGCAGCAGCACCCGGCCTGCCAGCACGATCAAACCCACTGCGACCACAACAGCCAAGCCCTGCGCCCAACCTGGATAGGCCGCTAACGCACCTTTTGCAGCCGCCCCATCCCCGGCGACACTAAGCGTCGCCAAGAAAGGAAACAAAGCCAGCATCGGAATGATGGCGATGTCTTGGAATAAGAGCACAGCAAATGTCGACCGCCCTGCTTCGGTGCCGGCTATACCTTTCTCTCGCAGGGACTGCAGCACAATGGCGGTGGACGACAAGGACAGGGTCAGACCAACGGCTAAAGCCACTTGCCAAGTAAGGCCTAGCGCCGTGCCAAGCCCAGTCGCAATGGCCCCTGTGACAACAACTTGCAGACCGCCCATGCCTAGAATTGCTGTGCGTAATCGCCACAGCAAACTGGGCTGAAGTTCAAGTCCGATCAAAAACAGCATGATGACGACGCCAAACTCTGCCGTATGCATGACGTTTTCAGGGTCACCGACGAGATTGAGAACGTAAGGGCCGATGATTGCTCCAGCAATCAGATAGCCTAGAACCGAGCCCAAACCGATGCGCTTAGCTATGGGGACAGATACGACTGTCGCCGTCAGATAAACAAAGGCGGACTCGAGCAAATTGGCTTCAGCCATCGATCAGACCCTCCAGCATGGCGCTGAACTTCGCGGCCGCCTCGGCTAGTATTTCAGGCGTGGCCTGACGGCTGGCGTGGAGAATAAAGGGTGTTTGCCAGATACATTGGCAAAGATTGGCAGTCGCTTGAAAAGGACGCAGCAATTCTTCAATTGAGAACCGATTTAAGCCATCGGAACAATAGGATTGTGCAGGCCCGCCTGTTGTAATCGCTTGGGTCCAAGTCTTGCCTGCGAGAGCCGTCCCACCCTCACCATAAGCCCACCCATAATCCAACACGACATCGAGCCACTCTTTCACCAAAGAAGGTGCCGAGTACCAAAAGAAGGGATGCATCAGAACAATATGGTCATGGTCCAACAGCGAGCGTTGCTCGGCCTCCACATCGATTAGAAAGTTTGGATAGGTCTCATAGAGGTCATGCACCGTCACATGATCTCGGTCTTGGGCGACGGCGCGCAAAGCACGGTTGGCGCGCGACCGCGCATAAGAAGGATGCGCAAAAAGGATCAAAACAGATTTAGGCACGTTTCCCTCAATGCCTCAGGTCTAGGTGGCTTAGGCGAAAAGGTCTAGACCGTTCAGGCGAAGTTCAACGTTTGGCAGGCAAATTCAGCCACAGGAATCGGAGAAGCAAACATGCGCAAATTAGTCTGGATCAGTATTTGCTTGGTGCTTAGCAGCTGTGCAACAGCTCCAGCCCCGCTCGACGCTTCATCCGATGTGCGCGCCTTTGTAATGGCGCTGCGAGATCGCGACTTGCCCGGGATAGAGGCGCGGATGGATCGGCCTGCCCTGCAAGCGCAAGTGACCGGCATTGCCCGGGCTATTGCGGCAAACGAAATCGCCAAACGCACAGGAGGCGGTGAAGGCGGTCAGATTTTAGGTGTCTTAGGTGCTGACCTTGCCAATCCCTTGCTCGAGCGCCTGTCGAAACAAGCCTTAGGGCCTGCTATTCTGGCTGATCTCGCCCGTCGGGCGGGGCTGACGCCCGAGACAGTCCTGCCGAGCCGGACGGCGACAAGCATGGGTCTAAAGCGCCTCACCGATGGTCGTGTGTGCGCACCAGACCCGCAGACAAAAGCCTGCATCCTGTATTTTGGGCGCTATCCTTCAGGCTGGAAATTGAACGCGTTGGATGAAGCAGCGCTGCGAGGGCGACTCGTAGCCCCCGCCGCTCCCAGAGCTAAGCGCTAGGCGGCAGGATCGCTAGGTGCAGGCTCTGCCGCAGGCTGTCCAGCAGATACCGCAACCATCGCGGCACGCAGCGTGCGGCCAGCCAAGACGTAGCCCGGCTGGAAGACCTCTGCGACATCGCCAGCAGCCATGTCGGAAGGAATTTGGGCTACAGCTTGGTGGATCGAGGGGTCAAATTTGTCGCCCTTAGCGCCCACGCGCGTCAGACCATGACGCTCAAAAGCGTTCAAGAGTTCGCGTTGGGTCATGTCGACGCCGGTCACGAAGCCATCAAAGGCTGGATCGCCCTTGAATCCTTCCGGCGCCGTGCTTACGGCCCGGCCCAAATTGTCGGCAACGGGCAAGAGATCGCGCGCAAACTTATCAATGGCGTAGATGCGGGCTTCGGTCTTTTCCCGCTCTGCCCGACGACGGATATTTTCAGACTCCGCTAGGGCGCGCAAACCGGCATCTTTCAAAGTCTCAATCTCAGCCAAGGCAGCTTGAAGCTTCGCCACCAATAGTCCGCCCATATCCTCAGGCGCTGCATCTTCACCTAGAAGCGCGCGAGCAAGCTCCAGAGGGTCTTGCGCAGTAGCTTGGGCTTCCGCACCATCTGCAGAAGCATCAGCTGCCGAAGCAAGTTCTGCTTCCAAGTCTTCGCCGTTCTGTGGATTACCCGTGTCTGTGGTCATGTCTTCGATCTCATTCCGTTAAGTTTAAGCCGCGGCGCTCAATCAGGCGGCCGACGACTTTCGCAGTATAGTCTACCATTGGGATGACGCGGGCATAATTCAAGCGGGTTGGCCCGATTACGCCCAGTGCGCCAAGTACACGGCGTTGACTATCCATATAAGGGGCCGCGACAAGAGCCGAACCAGACATAGAGAACAAGGGGTTTTCTGCACCAATAAACAATTTTACCGCAGAAGCTTCCTGCGCTGCATCTAAGACATGGATCAGATCGCGTTTACGCTCAAGGTCATCAAACAGAATGCGGACGCGTTCAAGGTCGCCCGCAGCTTGGCTGTTGGCCAATAGATTGGCTCGTCCGCGTACGATCAGTTTCCGTCCGGCCATCGGATCATCGCCAGACCATTCCGCAAAGCCTGCTTCAATCAGATTGGCCGCCGCTTTATCGAGGGTTGCCTCTGCATGGCGTGCGTCATCCACCGCTTGTGCCGCTGCCTCTGATAAAGTCTTGCCCTTCAAGCGGAAGTTCAAGAAATTGGTGCTTTCTTGGAGTTGCGACTGGGTGAGGCCGACAGGCATTTGAACCAGACGGTTCTCAACCTGGCCATCGTCAAAGACCAGCACGACCAAGATTTGGCCCGGCCCAATCAACACAAACTCGACGTGTTTAACTGGGCTCTCCCGCGTCGGCGTGGTTACAAGGCCCGCACCTCCGGCAAGCCCCGACAAGAGAAGCGAGGCTTCAGACAAAGCGCTTGATAAATCAGAGCCTGCTGCAGCCAATCGTGAATCAATCTCGGCCTTTTCCTCACGGCCAAGGTCGCCAATTTCTAGCAGGCCATCGACGAAGAGGCGCAGGCCCGTGTGCGTGGGGGTGCGCCCCGCGCTTAGATGCGGCGCATCTAAAAGACCCAAGCTTGCGAGATCAGCCATCGTATTGCGGATTGACGCCGGCGATAGGCCAATGCCGCGCTTCGACAAGGTGCGGGATCCAACCGGCTCGCCGGTTTCTAGATAGGTTTCGACGATATCGCGGAAAATATCTCGGGCGCGGGCATCAAGGTCAGCAAGCGTCGTTGGGCGGGGCGAACTTGAATTCATGTGGCTTGTTTAGCGTGAAGCAGGACTGGACGCAAAGGTATGGCGGAAACCCGCTCTCAAACCTGTGTTAAGCTCAACAAATTGCCGTCTGGGTCTTCAAACCAAGCAATTTGTGCTGTGCCGCCCGGCGCGTGCCAAATACCTAATTCGTCTTGGCCAAAGCCCTCATAGATTTTCATCGCAACCCCGCGGGCGGTTAGCGTACGGATGCAGTCCTGAATATCGCTGACTTGCCAACCTAGGGCCGGGTGAGGACTGGGCGTAAAACCTTCAATCTGTGTGATACGTAAACCCGTACCGTTCTGATCGAACACGCTGCCAAATGGATCATCCACGACAAAGGTAAGACCCAACTTATCGCGATAAAAAGCCACTGCCGTGGGTCGATCGCGCGTTTGGATGAAGGTGATGACTTGAAAATCTGCGCCCAATGACATGGCCAATCCCCCTTAAATTCTCGGGTAGCCTATCTCACAATTACGAATCAACAAGGCCCAAATCGGCCGCCGCTGCTTGCATCATCTCTTCTTCGACGCGGTAAACACCAGAGCGCTGGCCCGGAGCGGGCCCATAAAGACTGCCGGTGATGAACCATGCAAAGCCGCGCGTTGACGCTGGGTCCACCCATAGGCCAGCCAACAAGCCATAGGCTTCGCCATAATGACCAACCATTTCTGCTTTGAGCCCAGCAACCGGGCAACGCTCACCCGGGATCAAACGATGCACGCCTAGCCCAAAGCCTTGAAAGGCCCCACCCGACGTGCCGCCATTTTTAGGGTCAGCCCGATAGGTCCACTGCGGGGTTAGAACCAAGGCGCGCATTGCGGGCTCTAACAAAGCCATAGCACCACTCAAGGCCATGCCAATTCGGGCAAGGTCCGCCACGCTGGCGCGCAAACCGCCTTGCGGCGAAAACAGAAGTCCGTTGCTGCCTAAAGCATAGTCGCTCAAACCCAGGCCCGGCTCGGTGGCGATATTGGGTCGTGGTAGGGTGCTTGGGGCACCGTCAACCTGAAATTCCCAGTCTCCATCGGCTTTCCGGCGATAAAGGGTTGCAGCTTCCCCAGCGGCCTGATTACTAATCCCCGACCAATTGAACCCACAATCGATCCCAAGCGGGGTAAAGACAAGCTTTTGCGCCAATCGGTCAAAGCGATCGCCGCCCGCATTTTCGCAGGCTTGCGCCAACAGTCCCATCGCTAGGTTGGAATATGTAAAAAAGCCAAAGGGTTGCGCCAAGTCCGCCCAATGCTTGCCTTCATTCCAGTTTTTGCCGCCGGGCACAAAAAAGCCTTCGAGCGCCTCACCAACGACCCCGCGATAAGTCTCGCCATCGCGAATACCGGCCGTGTGGCACAGGATCATGCGCGGCGTAATGGGGGAGTCTGGAAACTTTGGATGGCGAAGCTTAAAGCCCAGAAGATCGGAAATGTCGCGGTCGAGATCAATCTGACCGGCTTCCACCAACTTGAGCAAGGTTAGCGCTGTGGCGACCTTCGAGATCGAAGCGACCCGGGCTTTGCTGGTCAACAAGAGTGGGCTGGCGGCAGGAACGTCGCGGACACCTGCCGTGCCTGACCAAAGAATTTCTTGGCCAGAAAACAAAATGGCCGCACCGCCGGGGGCTTCCCGGCGGGCGACCACAGCACCTAGCGTTTCGGCAAGGCGCTTCATGTTGGCTTATTCAGCTGCAGGCTCAGCAGCAGCTTCTTCGGCAGCCACTTCTTCAACGGCTACTTCTTCGGCTGGTGCTGCAGCGGCTTCAGCAGCAGCTTCAGCGGCGGCAGCAGCAGCAGCGGCAGCGTCTGCCTTTGCTTGTTCAGCGGCTTCAATAGCTTCCGCTTTTGCGCGCTCAGCGGCTTCTTGCGCATCGATCAAGGCTTGAGCCTTTTCAGCGGCGCGTTCAGTTGCCTTTTGGCCTGGCTTGCCCTTGTTTGGGTTGTTGCCATTGACATAAGTGCCAACGCCTTGTGCTGCCAAGAAGCGAGCAACGCGGTCGGTAGGCTGTGCGCCCTTCTTCATCCATTCAGCAGCGCGCTCAGCGTCGATGACCAGACGGCCTGCATTGTCGTCAGGCAGAGTTGGGTTGTAGCTGCCGATCTTTTCGAGGAAGCGGCCGTCGCGGGGTGAGCGGGCTTCAGCAACCACGATGCGGTAAACTGGCTTCTTCTTAGAGCCACCGCGGGCTAAGCGAATTTTCAAGGACATGAAACTTACCTTTCAGAGTGTATGTGTCGTATTGATTTATTTTTTCCCGAATGGGAGACTTGGTAGGCCCGTAAAGCCACCGGGATTTTGCGTATTGCCCAGACCGGGCAAACCTTGTGGAGGCGACTGGCCAGGCAGACCGGGCAAACCGCCGCCTGAAGAGGCCGCCTGTTGGCCGAGACGTTGCATTGCGGCAGGGTCCATCGGCGGCATTTTGCCCCCAAACATGCCGCCCATTTTGCCCATCAGGCCCTTCATGCCGCCCTTGCCCATGGCCTTGACCATGTCTGACATTGAGCGATGCATTTTGATAACTTTGTTGACTTCAGAGACATCGACACCGGCACCTGCTGCGATGCGCTTGCGGCGGCTGGCGTTCAACAGATCGGGCTTGGCCCGCTCTTGCTTCGTCATGGATTGAATGACGGCGATCTGGCGTTTGACGCTTTTGTCGCTGACGGCCCCGGATTCCATGGCCTTTTTGGCCGCTTGCGCGCCAGGCAACATCCCCATCACGCCACCAAGACCACCCATGGCCTGAATTTGGCGCAATTGCATGGCGAGATCGTCGAGGTCGAACTTGCCCTTGGCCATTTTGGCGGCCAATTTTTCGGCGTCATCCTGCTTAACGTTCTCAACCGCGCGCTCAACCAGACTAACAACGTCGCCTTGGCCCAGAATGCGGCCGGCAATGCGTTGGGCGTCAAAGGCATCAAGCCCGTCAATCTTTTCGCCAATGCCCAAGAACTTAATCGGCAAACCCGTCACCGCGCGCATGGACAGCGCTGCGCCACCACGGCCATCGCCATCGGCGCGGGTCAGAACGATACCGGTCAGCGGCAGGCGCTCATGGAAGCGACGGGCGGTTTCAACCGCATCTTGACCGGTCAAGCTATCTGCGACCAGCAGGGTTTCAATTGGGGAAGCGATGCGCGCAATTTCAGCGGCTTCGCTCATCATATCTTCGTCGATCGAGGTACGACCGGCGGTATCTAGGAAGACGACATCATAGCCGCCAAGGCGACCAGCCGTAATGGCCCGGCGCGCGATTTCGGCGGGCAATTGGCCTGCAATAATCGGCAGGCTGTCGACTTCGGCTTGTTTGGCCAGAACGGCCAATTGTTCCATTGCCGCGGGTCGGCGCACGTCGAGCGAAGCGACCAAAACCTTCTTGCGCAAGCGGGTGCGCATGCGAAGCGCCAGCTTGGCGGTCGTCGTGGTTTTACCAGAGCCCTGCAAACCAGCCATCATGATAATGGCGGGCGGGCCTTGGTTGAGCATGAGATCCACGGGGCCGCCTGTGCCGCCGAGCGTTTCCACCAGCGCATCATAGACGATTTTGACGACTTGCTGGCCGGGCTTCACGGCGCGAATAACGCGCTCACCCACAGCTTCTTCTTTGACTTTGGCGATAAAGGCTTTGACGACAGGCAGCGCCACATCGGCTTCCAACAGCGCTACGCGGACTTCACGCAAGGCGGAATCCACGTCTTTGTCCGACAACGCACCCCGTCCGGTGAGCGTATCAAAGACACCCGTCAATCGTTCTGTTAGCGCGTCAAACATGCGTGGTTCCAAAAGCAAACACGCAACGCAAAACGCCCCGCCGGACGATCACGTCGGACGGGGAAACCCTGTCCACCCCATCTGCTTTGCCCCCGATTGCTCAGTTCGTGCAGGACCGTGTGGATCAGAGCGCGCGTTTTGATTGCGCGGAAGAGCGGGTCCTGTAGCCGAGACAGCGGCAAAGAGCAAGGGCTGGGAGAATGAGTGACCCCCAAAGGGCCTTACTCACCCTCACCAAACCGATTGGCGACCAAGTCACATAGGGCGTCCAAAGCAGCCTCAGCGCGGGGCCCCTCGGCAGAAACCGTAATTTCGGAGCCTATGCCTGCCGCCAGCATCATCAAATCCATAATGCTTTCGCCATCAACCTCTTGATCCTCGCGCCCGACCATCACCCGGCTATCCGCATATTCGCCCGCAAGCAACGCGAATTTCGACGAGGCGCGGGCATGCAATCCGCGTTTGTTGACGATTTCGATGGTACGCGACACGCGCTCAGTCATTTTAGCCACTCGCCAACAAGGATGACGCCACAGCGATATATTTCCTCGCAGCATCTTGTGCAGCAAAAACGGCTCGCGGCAAGCTTTCTCGCCCGCGAACTTCAGCTAATTTTATCAGCATAGGGAGATTAGCCCCGGCAATAACCTCATACTCGCCGCGATTCATGATGGAGATGGCGAGGTTGGAAGGCGTTCCGCCGAACATGTCTGTCAGAATGATCACGCCCGCGCCGGTATCGACCTTGCGACACGCATCGAGAATATCATCCCGCCTTGTCTGCATGTCGTCATCCGGGCCGATACAAATGGCCTGCATATTGGTCTGAGGTCCGACCACATGCTCTGCCGCAAGAATAAGCTCTCGCGCCAAAAAGCCATGACTGACCACTATAACGCCGATCATACAGACCCTATCCTGCTTATCTGGCACAGCGCTGCAGGATCGCAGGTTTGAGCCATCTTCGGAAACTATAAGGGTGCGGCGGGGTTTGGCGAGGCCATACCCCTACCGTTCAACATGTGTCTGCGCATATTTGGCATGCGCGATTTCATAGACTGCCGCGCTGTGCGAAGCCACCCGACCTTAGTGTTGAGCAGCCGGCAACCGAACGACGATACCGTCCAAGTCTGGCGTCATGGAGATTTGGCACGACAAACGGGACAGCGGGGTCACACCTTCGGCGAAATCCAACATGCTTTCTTCCATGCTGCCAGGTTTACCGGTCTTGTCGATCCAAGCCGCGTCAACAAAGACATGGCAGGTCGCGCAGGCGCAAGCGCCGCCGCAATCCGCATCGATACCTGGAACACGATTCTTGACCGCGCCTTCCATGATGGTGGTGCCGACTGGCACGTCAATAACATGCTCGGTGCCGGAATGTTCGATATATGTGACTTTCGCCATGACGCTTTTTGATCCCTTTGAGCTTCTGGTCAGAGTTGGCGCTTAAGCGCTGGCCCCGATCTCTTTCATCGATACAGACATATCAGCCAAATGCGCGGGCGCAAGCTGTCCATGCCGTGCAATCACCTGCTTGCCCACGATAAACTCAGGCGGCGCATTGATCGCATCGACCGCGAGCAGCCGATTATCGGCGTCTAGATGAAAGACGGCAAAGCGCTTCTGCGACGGATCGCCGCGCACGACAGATTGGGTTGCCCCGGTCGATAGGCCAGCAATCTGCAACTTGATGTCATATTGATCGGACCAGAACCAAGGCGCTTCTTCGACGGGCCGGGGTTGGCCCAAAATCGCCGCAGCCGCCAATTTTGCCTGTTCCAGCGCATTATGAACGCTTTCAAGCCGACCCCGACGCTCACCGTAATGGACCAAAGGACGGCTGGCGCAATCACCAATCGCGAAAATGGCTGGATCGCTGGTGCGGGCGTCCAAGTCTGTTTCAATGCCATCCTCGGCTTTCAAACCAGCTTCACGGGCCAATTCAGCGTTCGGGATGATACCAATCCCCACCAAAACCAAGTCGGCGGCGATGGTGCGCCCATCCGCCAACGCCACAGCTGAGACGCTGTCTATGCCCTCAATGGCGGTAACTTTGACGTCCGTCAGGATCGTTACCCCGGCATCGCGGTGCAAATTCTGGAAGAAGTCTGAAATGACGGGTGGCGCGACGCGGGCCAGCACGCGGGGGGCCGCCTCCAATATCGTCACTTCTAGCCCTGCTTTACGAGCAACCGCCGCAACCTCAAGACCAATATAGCCCCCGCCAATCACAACAAGTTTCTTTCCAGCGGTTAGCTCTTGGCCAAGACCATCCGCATCGCGGATAGAGCGCAGGTAATGCACACCTGCCAGCTCTGCGCCGGGACACGGCAGCTCCCGCACACGTGAGCCCGTCGCAAGAATTAGTGCATCATAAGGGAAGAGCTCACCGCCGCGCGTCGTAACCGATTTGGATGCCCGGTTCAGGCTGGTGACTTCGGCATCAAGATGAACTTCCACCTTGTCCTCCGCCCAAGCTTCAAGCGGCTTCAGGATCACGCGGTCCAGCCCCATCGCGCCTGACAGATAAGCTTTGGACAATGGTGGCCGCTGGTACGGCGGTAAGCCTTCATTGCCCAATAAGACCAATTGGCCATCATAGCCCCCTGCCCTGAGGCTGGTTGCGGCCTGCGTCGCGGCTTGTCCTGCACCCACAATGACGATCCGACTTAGCATTTTTGAAAATCCATCTCTTCTGTGCCTGCGGCGGCAGCCTTATGCCCAGACAAAGCGCACCCAGCATAGAATGTCTGATGCGTGCTGTGAAGCCGATCAAAAGCACTTCACGTCTTCCGTCTGCCTCGTGCCTCCGCTAAGTCTAAAGGGAGGCCAGAGCATTGATTTTCGCTAGTTGGTCACAAAAGGAATAGGTGCCATGTTTGGCTGGGGGAAAAAGAAAAATCAAGCGCTTGAGGCCGAAACGGCTCCAAAGCTTGAGCCTCAGGCGGGCAGCACTGGGGTGCCAGCTGCGCGTTTCGTTGCGACTGCTTTCGACCCGGATAAACTCAAGAGCGAGATCGGCCCCATTGTCGAGGCAGCCTCAGCTCGCATTACCGGCGTGATTGGCTGGACGACCGACTTTGATGAGACGGCCGTGCGGGTCACCTTGTTGGCAGAGCCCACAGCGGACCGGGAGTTGGTGTTCATCACGGCGCGCGCCGGTGGCCTGCCATTGGCTGCCAAACTGGATGGCTTGGCGAGCCTCTCGATAGAAGAATTGGGCGCGGACAGCACTGTCCGACAGACTTTTGCCATTGCTGTCCCCGCCCCCGAACCCGAGCCCATGCCGGCTGACGTCATCGACAAATTGGTGGACGGGCTGCAGCGTTCCTCCTCCCGCTTGGCAGAGGGTGTGTCCGCGGTCTTTACCAAGGCCAAGCTGGATCAAGACACCTTAGACGAGATGGAAGAGCTGTTGATCACAGCCGATCTGGGTGCCAGCGCTGCGGCCCGCATTCGCACTGGCATCGCGAAAGATCGCTTTGGCAAAGACATTAGCCCAGAAGAAATCAAACAAGCCTTGGCAGACGAAATTGCCACCATCTTGCGGCCTTTCGAAACCGATAGCTCGCCCTTCGTTAAGTCAGCAGGAAGTGCCGGGCCTCGCGTGATTTTGTTCGTGGGCGTTAATGGCTCTGGCAAGACCACCACGATTGGGAAAATCGCCCATAATCTAAGCCAAGCTGGCCATAAGGTGATGTTGGCGGCAGGCGACACATTTCGCGCTGCCGCGGTAGAGCAACTCAAAGTCTGGGGTGAACGGGCAAATGTGCCGGTCGTCTCGCGAGAGACCGGTGCCGATGCAGCTGGCCTTGCTTTTGATGCTTTAACCCGCGCAAAGGCTGAGGGGATCGACGTCCTGCTGATCGATACAGCAGGCAGGCTTCAAAATAAGACGGAGCTGATGAACGAGCTCGCCAAAGTGGTGCGGGTGATCGGCAAAGTCGATCCTGATGCCCCGCATGAGACTTGGTTGGTGTTGGATGCCACCGTCGGTCAAAATGCGATTTCCCAGACCGAAGCCTTCAGGCATGCGGCGGGCATCACGGGTCTTGTGATGACCAAACTGGATGGAACAGCCAAGGGCGGCGTCTTAGTTGCTGTGACCGAGAAACATAAATTACCGATCCGATTTGTGGGCGTGGGCGAACAAGCCGATGATCTGCAACCTTTTTCTGCCGATGCGTTTGCCCATGCCCTGGTAGGGCTCAGGACTTTGTAAGATGACTGACGAAACCCACGATCCTTCCGCCGCACTTCCGCTGAGTCCCAACACGATACTGGTGCGGGGTGGCCTGACCCGGTCGCAGCATAAAGAGACGAGCGAAGCCATTTTCCTGACTTCGGGCTTTGTCTACGATTCAGCCAGCGAAGCCGAAGCCCGCTTTAAGGGCGAGGCACCCGGCTATCTCTATGGCCGTTATGCCAACCCAACAAACCGGATGCTGGAAGAACGCTTGGCGGCTATTGATGGCGCACAGACCTGCAGGCTGACGGCCAGCGGCATGGCAGCAGTCACCGCAGCCTTGTTAGCGCCTTTGCGTGCTGGGGATCATGTCGTTGCGGGCAAAGCCCTATTCTCCTCCTGCCGCTGGGTGATTGAGACCTTCATGCCGCGCTATGGCGTTGAGTTCACTTTGGTCGATTCAACCGACGTCGAAGCTTGGCGCGCGGCGATTCGCCCCAATACGAAAACTTTTTTCCTCGAAAGTCCGAGCAATCCGACCTTGGACGTCAGCGATATCGCCGCTGTTGCCAGCTTGGCCAAAGGCTGTGGTGCGAGACTGATTGTCGACAACATCTTTGCTTCACCGATCCTGCAGCGCCCATTTGAACTGGGTGCTGATGTGGTGGTCTATTCCACAACCAAGCACATGGATGGGTCAGGGCGAACTTTGGGTGGCGCAATCCTTGGCTCAACCGCCTTTATGGAAGAGCATATCGATCCTTATCTACGTCATACGGGTCCTGCGATGTCGCCCTTTGTGGCTTGGAACGTTCTTAAAGGCCTTGAAACATTGTCCATGCGGGTTGAGCGCGCTAGCGCTAATGCGGCGCGTTTGGCCGATGTTATTGCTGCCCATCCAGCGATCAATTATGTCCGCTATCCCCACCGGACCGACCATCCTCGATATGAGCTTGCGAAAAGACAGATGAAGTCGGGCGGGACCTTATTGGCCTTTGACCTCAAAGGCGGCAAACCAGCAGCTTTTGCGTTTCTCGATGCGCTTCAGATCGTCGATATTTCCAACAATTTGGGCGATTCCAAAAGCCTTGCGACCCATCCGGCCACGACGACGCATTATTCTTTCGCCCCTGAAGTTCAGGCTGAACTTGGCGTGACCAGCGGGCTGATCCGCCTGTCAGTCGGCATCGAAGACTGCGAGGACTTGGTAAAGGATGTGGAGGCAGCCCTAAACGCTGCTTTGGGCTAATGCCTGGTGACGGCTTAGTCACGGCCCTCGCGGTGACGCTGGGCTAGGACAGCACGCGCGCCATCCTGCACCATCACTTTAATCATCGGATCGGTATCTGCTTCTTCGCGCAATGCCTGCATAGCTACAACAACGATTGTTTGCATCACGTCTTGATCTGGCAAAAAGTCGGAAGCTGTATCATTGAGGTAATGGCAGATTAGATTGGCAGCCTGTCCCAAAGTGATTTTGCTGACGGTTCCAGCCAGACCCCGGATTTCGTGGGCATTATTCCACATGATGTCACGCCCGCCGGGCACTTTTGCCTGCAAGGCTTCTTGCAATTCTTGCAACAGGCGACGTACCTCTTCATCGATGGGCGGAATAATCTCTTCCAAGGCCGCATTGGCTTTCCGGTAGGCCTCAGGGGTCAGCAGTCGTGACGCTGGGCCACCCATTTCTCGCTGCAAGCGGAAACTTGGCGCGATCAGTTCAACCGGGGTCTCAGCGCTCATGCCGTTTCTTCTTTCGCTTCGTTAGATTGTTTGGCCTTCGCCTTGTTGTCTGACTTGCGGCGCAATTTTCCCGCAAATTCCTTGCCGCCACCACGGCGACGACAAGGGCCAGTATAGGCTGTAGTTTGGACGAAGGGCCGAGGGCGGTCGATGACAGCGGCGATGCGGTCAAGCAAGGTTTTCGCCGAGATCGGCTTTGCCACCAATTCATTCACCCCCGAGTCTCGGGCAGCCGTAACTTTGGATGGCTCTGTATGGCCCGTCATCATGATAATGGGTATGAAAGGATACGGGCTGTCGACCCCGGTCCGGATCATCTTGGTGAATTCCAGCCCGTCGATCGGGAACATGTTCAAGTCAACAATCACGATGTCGGGTGCTCCCCCGCGCATCACTTCCATGGCGTCGGCGCCATCGCTGGCTTCTTGAACAATGCCGATGTCAACCCCGCGTAAAATCGCGACGACAATCGATCGCATGTGGGGATTGTCATCCACTACCAGCACGTGAAGAGAATTTAAGCCTGGCATTCAATCGGGCTCCGGATTTCCACCGATGGTAAAAACTAGGCAAGTATAGTCGCAAGATAGTTAAATGCATGTTACGAACTTATGCAAACAGGAGCCATTCTTACTAGATTATCCCGTTGATATAGCCGAATATCTCAATCGACCTGTCAGCGCGCAAACTCGGCTCGGCTTGGAATAGCGGGAAACTCAAGACTGACTGCCCCGCGCATGGTCGATTGACTGGGTCGGAAGACGGGAAGGCCGCGTTCAACAGGTAAAGAAACCTTTCGACCGTCTGCAAATACGACCTGCCCTGAAACGACACCCTTAAACGCAATGCCAGTCAGTTTTGGGATTGCAAGAGCCAAGGGGCCTGCCCGGCTAATTGCTTTGGCATAGTCTGTAATGGAATTGGAAACTGCGTTTGCGGGAATGGTTCGGCTTAACGGCACGACAGGCTCCAAATTAAGCACAATTTCTCCCCGCGGCGAAGTTGCAGGGACTTCCACCTTGCCCTGCTGCAACATGGTCATATCTGGCATCGTTAGGATTTTGCCTTTCGAATCCAATTGAATAGGCGTTCGAACCGACCCTAAAGTGTATACCATCCGTGGTCGGACACTCGTCTCGGAAGACTTGACCAGATACTCCAGATGGAACCCGTCGCGGTCCTGAGGTGGCAAACCAAGATAAAGATCAAAATAGGGGAATAGTTTTTTTACCGGAACCTGGCGAACACCTTCGCCTAAAGCCGTTTGTGATTGCGCGGTCGAAACCAGACCGAGTGCGGCAAGCGATAAACCGAGGAGGGAGGCTTTGGTTGGTAAAGTCATCTAAACAGCCTGCGCATGCCGTCGATGTCTGTCACCTTAAATTTCGGTAAGCCATCAAATGAAGGCAGCAAAAACCTGTCTGCGGGAAATGGACCCCCACTTGCACAGTGGAGGCCCATAGCCAGAACAAGTTACTTGGCGGGCTTGCGGAATAAAAGCGTCATCCGGTCACTTTCGCCAATGGCCTTATACTTTGCATTGTCGAAACTAGGATTGGCTGGTTGGCCACTTGGAGCCGTCTGCAAGGTGGGCGGCAGGGTCCACACGCCGAACGGGTGGTCCTTCGTGTCCTTAGGATTGGCGTTGAGTTCTGATGCGGCCACAAATTCAAAGCCAGCCTGACGCATTTGCGCAATCACCCAATCCTGACGGATATAGCCAGAAGCTGCATTCTGCGGCCGACGCGCGTCACCGCGATGCTGTTCAATCGCCACCAGACCGCCGGGCTTCAAGGCGCTAAACATCGACTTCAAGGCATAATCCTTGATATTCTGCAGCACGAAGCCATGGAAGTTACGTGAGCTGATAATCAAATCGACGCTATCGGGGGCCGCAAGCAATTTATCCGAATTCGCAGCAAACACGCCAACTTCAAGTGTACCATAGAGAGCCGCATTATCTTGATAGCGTTTCAAATAACGGTCACGTCCCGCCTTTTGTGCGTCGCTCATCTTGTCTGGATCGCCAGAGGTGACGATCAACTTGCCACCGCCTGCGGCCAAATAAGGGGCCAAGAGATCGGTCCAATAGCCAGCGCCAGGTCGGATCTCCACCACTGTCATGTTTGGCTTCAGGCCCCAGAAAGCAAAGGATTCGGTAGGGTGACGAACGCCGTCACGCGCGCGGTCTTGTGGGGTCCGCCACGCGCCATCAATAACGGCTTGCGTTGCCAAACCTGCTGGGGCAGCCGCTTTTGGTTTGGCACCTGCAGGTCCTGCGACACCGGGGGTCGCGCACAAGGCGCCAAGGACGATCGCGCTGACCGCAAGCAGGGAAGTTCGGACATTCCGCATAATCTAACTCCTTCAACCGACGAAAAACACAGGGACCTGCGCTTCACCACGAGTCGGGCTTATCGTAGGCGACTCATGTCGCCTAAGCGGCGGGAAAAGTCGAGGGTACACGACGCGATTCACAGACTTGTGAGGTTAGGCACCTAACTTTTCTTCTTGGGCGGTGCCACCCAATCAGGCTTGTTGGGACTTTTTTTCGCAGGCGGCGGCGTTTTTTTAGCAGGGGTAACTTTAGAGGTGGCCTTTTTACGATTGCTGGGCGCGGTCGTGCTCGAGGCTTTCTTTTTGGGCTCTACTTTAGCTTCAGGGCGGCTTTTGTTCCGGCTGGAGGTGCGACTGCTCGTTTCAGTATCAGCCGCCTTGGCCTTTGATTTTGCCTTGCGGTCCGGTGCCTTTGTCGCCGTCGGTTCGATGGTCGGCCCGCGTGAGGCGCGTCGCGCACTTTTAGCTGGCTCTGCCGCCTTGGCTTTTGCCTCGTCAACTGGAGCTGCGGCCCCGCCAGAACGCGTCCGCAACCTTGTTGATGCGGTGACAGGAGGGGTCGGTTCAGTGGCCTTTGGCGCGGTTGGTGTCGTGTTGCGCTGACGTGTTCGTAAAGCCGTTGGGGTCTGCGCGCTAGCAGGGTCAGTTGTTGCCTTTGGCAATATATCAGGCGTGGCCGGTACTGGCGGAGCCTTATCGACAAGCTTGGCCACAGCGGCGTCGGACGGCGCGGCGGTCGTCGCAGAAGCGGGCGTTGGCTCTGGCTTACGGCCCTTCGTAGTCGAAGCGCGGCGGCCATTAGCTGGCGGTGGAAGAGCTTTGGCTTGGGGTTCCTCAGGCATTGGACGCACGAGGGTTGCTGGTGCGGCGGCAACCTCTGCCTTAGGTTCAACCGATGGGGCGGAAACTGGACCATCAGGCTTGATGTCGACACCTGCCACCGCGGGCGGCGATGGCGGCGCGCCACGACGACCTCGCCGAGGGGGCGGCGGTGGACCTGGAATGATCGTCACTGGGATTTGGTCGGCAGTCGGCCGCGATGAAGCGAGGCCAACACCGGTTGCATCCAAAGGTTTACGGAACCGCAAGGTCATACGGTCGCTTTCGCCAATCTCATCATAGCGCTTGCGGTCAAAACCGGGGTCGTCGGTCTTGCCGATTGGCGAGGTCCGCGACACCGGCGGCAGTGTCCAAACCCCAAAAGGATGATCCTTCGTGTCGGCTGGATTGGCGTTAATCTCTGCCCCGCCGATAAACTCAAACCCAGCTTCGCGCGCCAGTTGGATCACATAATCCTCGCGCACATAGCCATCGCGCGCCAAGGGGTCTTGCGGTTCGTCGGTACGGCCGCGATGCTCTTCAATCCCCAAAATGCCGCCAGGCTTTAAGACGGTGTAGAAGTCGGCGAAGGCCTTCTCTGTCCAGCCCCCATCCATCCAATTGTGGATGTTGCGGAAGGTCAATACCTTGTCGACGCTATTGGGTGCCGCCATCAACATCGAGCGCGGGCCAAAAGGCACAACCGTGACGTTACCATAAACTCGCTGGTCCGCAGCGAAGCGAGCGCGATAGGCGTCAACCATTTGGCGAACGACTTGGGAGTTGGAAGCGGCGGCATCCCAGTGACCGACGATTAGCTTACCTTCACCCTGCTTCAAATAAGGACCGAGTATCGAAGAATACCACCCCTGCCCCGGCCAAATTTCAACCACAGTATCGCTCGGGCGCACGCCAAAAAACTGTAAAGTTGCTTCCGGATTGCGCCAGCGGTCACGCTGGGCATCAATTCGTCGGTCACTTTTGACTGCCCAACGCAAGGCCTCCTGCGCGCGTTCATCTAAAGGCGGAACTGGAGCAACCTGCGGCACAAAGACCGAGGTGGGCGCAGTTGTGGGCTGGCTTTCAGAGGCTTGCGGATCAGGAACTTGCGCGTTGGCAGACATAATGCCGCTTAAAGCCATGATGCTGACAGTTCCGGCGAGTGCCCAAGCGCGAAATGTCATGCGCCTCTTTCTCCCTTTGACTACCGGCAACAAGCTTTGAAGTGAGCCAAAGCGAAACTCGAGGCACTTAACCTATCCCAGTTTACGCTACGGGCTCAAGCCTCAAGGACATGAAACTCCTGTCAGAATTTGGACCGCTGCCCCTTGCACAGTCAAAAACCCGCTCCCAACTAGTCTGTGCGGTGCCGACAAACGGGCCGCATGGATCGCCACCGGGCTCATAAGCGCGGCACTCCACTTGGCTCATGAGAGCAAGTGGGGAGCAGCGTGAGACGGTGAAAATCCGCTGGGCGCGCGGCCCATATCCCGCGTGTTGAACCTGTCGCTTCTAGGAGGACATAATGCGTACTATTGACTTAACACCCCTCTATCGCACCATCGTTGGCTTTGACCGGATGGCTCATTTGATTGAAACCGGTGCCCGCTTGGATACGGCAACTGGCTGGCCCCCTTATAATATCGAGCAAACGGGTGAAGACGCCTATCGCATCGAATTGGCGGTCGCGGGCTTTGGTCCCGACGACTTGTCGATTGAGCTGAAAGAAGGTCTGCTGACCGTCACTGGCAAAAAAGCCTCAAGCGAAGAAGGTCGCAACTTCCTGCATCGCGGTATCGCTGAGCGCGGCTTTGAACGCCGGTATCAGTTGGCTGACCATGTCCGCGTCACCGGTGCAAACCTAGAGCACGGCATGTTGAGCCTGTCTTTGGTGCGCGAAGTGCCAGAGGCTTTGAAGCCCCGCAAGATTGCCATCAATGTCGGCGCTGCCAGCTCGAGTGCTAATGACGCCCCGCTCATTGAAGGCGAAGCCAAGGCCGGCAAAGCCGCCTAAACCATTCCCCCTGCCTGATGGGCCCAATTGGAGGCCCATCAGGTTTTCAGGTGCAGTTGTTCGCTTCAGTCGTAGCGAAGAAACAGCGGCCGCAGCGGGCGATTTAGGAGGGTGGCGACAATTCATAACCAGAAAATCCCATTCTGACTGAAATGCGGACATTGGCCCTTAATCTGCCTGTTCAAGGTCCTGCCAAACAGTCAGCTTGCCCTTGACCAGAGCGCCCATTTAAACGGATGATTGGCCCAGCAAAACAAGATCGCAAATCAACATTCTTCTGGGAGCTACACGCCAATGTTCAAGTTCAAACCGATTTTCGCCGCCTTGGCGATCAGCACGAGTCTGCTGGCATTTAGCGGGTGCGCAACAAGCCAGTCGCCGAGTGCGAGCGTCGCGAGCCTACCGCCCTCGGGCTTGCCAGACCGCATCGCCGCCATGCGGACCGTTTTGCAAGATGGTGTCGACAAAAAAGTGACAGGTGGATTTTCAGCTGCCTTGGTGGATTCCTACGGCCGCATTGAAACCACCTATGTTGGCTTGGCCGACATCGAAACGGGCAAACCCGTGACGCCAGACACGGTGTTTCGTATTTATTCTATGACCAAGCCGATCACCGCCGTTGCCATTATGATGTTGGTCGAAGAAGGCAAAATTGATCTGGACGCCCCTGTCGCAACCTATATTCCCTCGTTTGCTAAGACCGTCGTTTATGTCAGCGGTGATACGCTGGAGACCCTGAAAACCGAGCCCGCAGTCCGCCCCCTCACCGTGCGCGATCTGATGCGGCAATCGGCGGGCATCCCTTGGTGGGGTCCAACCAAGCCTGTTGAGCGGCTATATGCCATGAATGGGATTGAACGCGCTCCGGGCGAGGTTGTCCCGGGCTTCAAAGGCCCGCGCGTAGCAAATCTGCAAGATTTGGCTGACCGGGTAGCGGCCACCCCTTTCACCAACCAACCGGGTGAAACCTGGACTTATGGCATTGCCATCGACGTCCTAGGCCGTGTGGTCGAAGTCGCTTCGGGCCAAAGCCTTGGTACCTTCTTCAACGAGCGCATCTTCACGCCCTTAGGCATGAAGCATACGGCCTTTCAGGTTCAGCCGGGCGGTCAAGAAAATCTAGCGAACGTCTATTTCGCGGTTTCAAAGGTTAAGCCTGCAACGGGCGGCATTGATAGCTACGTCAAGAGCCTCAAAGATGTACCCATACATGAGGCCCTGCGCCCTGCCGACCCACCAGCCAAAAGCCCATTCCAAGCCCCTGCCCGAATTGAGTTTGGCGGCGCGGGTCTGGTTGGCACTTTGAACGACTATGTGCGCTTTGCCCGCATGATTGCTGGCCAAGGTGAATTAGACGGGGTGCGTATTCTCAAAGCCGCCTCGATTGCGGAAATGGGCAAGGATCAGCTGGGTCCGAAGGCCAACGCAAACCTTATAAAGCAGGGCTATAGCTATGGCTTGGGCTTTGGAACCGTGCTCGATTCCAATCTTTACCCGACTGGGGCACCTGTCGGCACGATGTTCTGGGGCGGCGCAGCGGGCACCCAATTCTGGGCCAATCCGCAAACCAAAGAGGCTGGCGTATTGATGACGCAAGTCCTTGGCGATTATCTTCGGACCTATCAGGTCAATGCTGCCCGGGCAGCCAATGGTTTGCCTGTGCAATAGAACCGCTACTTCCGCTGCCTTGCCTGCAGGGCAGCGGAACCTGTGGCGTAAGCCGCCAAGCTGATTGACCCAAGCCTGTCAGGGCGACACACTCGCGTCATGCAAGATCCCCATGCCGCCGCCCCGACTCGCCATCTCTCGGTCCCCTATGTGATCTTCATCGCCGTCGGCATGGTCGTAGGCGCGGGCATTTTTAAGTCTCCGGCTCTGGTTGCCGAAAATGCGGGCAGTGAGTGGGCCGTCTATGGCGTTTGGATCTTGGGTGGCCTGATTTCCTTGATGGGAGCCCTATGTTATGGCGAACTATCAACCGCCTATCCCAGCCCCGGCGGCGATTATTATTTCCTGACCAAAGCCTATGGCCCAAGTTTTGGCTTTTCCTTCGCTTGGGCGCGCTTTTCCATCATCAATACGGGCTCCATCGCCCTTTTGGGCTTTGTCATTGGTGATTATCTCAACTTGGTTTGGAATTTAGGCCCACAAGGGCCCGCCTTGTTCGCCTTGGTAAGTGTCGTGGCGATGACCCTCTTTAATTTGCGGGGCACCAACGGCGGCAAGGGTGCCGACTATGCGATCACCAGCCTCGAAGTCATCGGCCTCTTAGCCTTAGCCGCAGCTGCGGCTTGGCTGGTCATCCAAGCGATACCGCCTGCGACGTTGGGAGCCGGGCACAGCCCGGATGCCGCTGGCATTGGCTATGCCCTTGTCTTTGTGCTGTTGGCTTTCGGGGGGTGGAGTGAAATGTCGACCCTTTCGGCCGAAATCAAGAATCCTAAGAACGGCCCCGAATACGGAATGGTGCAGGCCCTATTAGGGTCGGTCGTGATCATTACCCTTTTGTACCTCCTAGCGAATTGGGCACTATTGCGGGGGCTGGGCATTGAAGGCTTAGCGCAATCCAAGGCCCCAGCCGCGGACCTCATGGCGCGTGCCTTTGGACCTCAAGCCGGGATTGTTCTAGCCATCGCAGTGGCGGCAGCGGCCATCACTTCCATTAACGGAACGATTATCGTCGGCGCGCGCACCACCTTTGCAGCCGCGCGCGAACGCACCGGCCTGAACTGGATCGGGTCTTGGGATGGTAAACGCGGTATTCCATCCAACGCCATCATCGCCCAGGGTATCGTCTCAATTGGCTTGGTGGTTCTTGGGGCCACCTACCAAGGTTTTGCTACCTTGGTGGATTACACCGCCCCTGTTTACTGGGCGTTCCTAACAGCAAGCGGTTTGGCCGTCATCGTCTTGCGTCGAAAAATGCCCGATCAGCCACGACCATTCAAAGTGCCGCTCTATCCCATCCTACCATTGGCTTTTGCCACCAGCAGCGCACTCATGCTGTGGTCTTCATTGAATTATGTGAAGGTTGGCGCGTTGTTTGGATTGGCAGTCGTCGGCGTCGGGATCGTTCTGGCGGTGGTCACCAAGCCTCAAAAATGAACTGCATGAATGGTGTTGGACACCACGCCAATTAGCCAGTCCAGACCCGCCAATGCCATGCCAATGCCGAGGGGTGCGACCGCTAAGCTCACCAAGAAGAAACCAAACGAGATCAGCGCCATCAAGCCATCGCGCTGCAATAAGGCAATCGCTAAGGCCGCAATGCTCATACCCGGAGGCCAATTGCCCAAGGGAATTGGCAAGGTGAGAATACCAGCCAAAATCAGGGTCTGAATACCAAACCAAATCGTGACAGGTTTCTGGGTTAGAAACTGAAAGCGCGGCTGAACCAACTTCTCAATTTTCAATAAGGTCGGTAACGACACATCGATACATTTGCGAAACGTAGCAGGCTCAATCTTCAGATCACCGATACGCTTGGGGATCCAAGGCGTGCCTGCGCCAAAAATCATCTGCAGAGCCGGAGCAACCAGCAAAATTCCGAAAATCGTTGAAACACCGGGCACATTTGGAATGCAATTAGGCAAGGCGAGGATCAACAGAAGTAGACCAAAGGCCCGCCCGTCGAGCCGCTTCAAAACATCGCGAACGGCGATTTTTTCTTCACCTGGAAAGGCATCGTGCAACTCTTTGAGCAGGTCTGATGTCTTAGGCGGCAGGGCAGCGCGCACGTTATTCAATCCAATCGGCAGCCCGTGTGGCGCTCGCCCCGGTATGTCGGGCGCAATTTGGGCAGAACAAGGGCCGGGCCTGTACAAAGTCTCAGACATATGGCCAGTTTATGGGTGCTAAGCTTCACGTTTACGTTAGCAATCGTGGTTAAGCACGCCTTTTTGTTTTTGCAACTGCTTTGGCCTTGGCGAGCAGACCTTGCACGCCGATCCCCGAGCCTGCTTTCAAATCTGTCGTATAATCGCGGATGATGCCGTCAGAATCAATAATCACAAAACTTGGCACCCATTTTATGCCCCAAGCCTTGTAAGCGGTACTGTCATCATCAATCGCGACCGGGAAACTATAGCCCTTTTCGGCAAAGAACGGAGCTAAACCACCCCAGCGGCCATAGCGCCCGCGCGTATGGATGCCGACGAATTGGAGCTTGCGGTCTCGCGAGATCAGGCGATTAAGCTCTGCGACATCATCGACATCGGCCAAACAATCGGGGCACCAAATCCCCCAGAATTGCACAATTGTGGTCTTGCCGCGAAAGGCCGCTTGCGTCAGACGGCCACCGCCAAAGCGCGCAAGATCGGTCGCAGGTGCCGCTTGGCCGATTAAATCATAGGTGCGCGGTCGACGATCCACGGGGGCGGCTGGTGCCGTTTGAGCTTCCACATCAAGTGCGACGGAGGTGGCGAGCATGCCAGCGGCTAAGCCGGTTAAAGTATCTCTGCGTGTCATGTTTTTCATGCGGCCAATCTGATCGAACGAATGACTGTTGCCAAGACGTGATTTCAAACTGATCCCACAAACTCACGGACTTTGCTTACAAATCTTGCAGCGCCGCGCGGCGATTTGAAGGCCCAAGCGTGGTCAATGACCTCGCCCTTCCCATCGACCAATAGAGTAAGCGGGGTTCCGGGAACCCCAATCGACTGCGCAAGGCGTTGAGTACGGTCATCGACAATGGGAATCGCAACTTCTTGAGGCCGACGCGCGGCCCAAACCGGCAAACTGGGTCCATCCCTTGGTGCCAAACCAATATGCACACTCAACAGGTCAAAGCGTGGCTCGGTGCCTTGTTGGGGCTTTAAGGCGCGGACAACTTCATCCCAATGCGGCTCATCAATTCGGCATGGCCCACACCACAATCCCCAGAAGCGCAAAACAGCTGGGCGGCCCAAGGTGGCGAGGTTTATGCCTGTGCCATCGATCAGGCTGGCGGGAACGGAGGGCATGCGTTGCCCGTGCAAAACTTTCGCGGGGTCCTTTCGGCACCCCGAAAGGGCTAGGGCCCCGAAAGCTGAGACTGCAAAGGTGCGCCGATCCATCCGTGAAAAACCCTTGTCTGCTGGCAGATCTAACTGACTTTACTTAAGCGGGCATAAAAACGGCGGCGCAGTCGAAACCGTGCCGCCGCCATATCTTACCCGCCAAACTGGCGCGAAGTCTTAGTAGATTTCGAACAAGCCAGCAGCGCCCATGCCGCCACCGATACACATGGTGACAACACCCCACTTCACATTCTGGCCAGCCGCCTTACGACGACGGCCTTCCAAGAGGATGTGACCAGTGCAGCGCGTGCCCGTCATGCCGAATGGGTGACCAATGGCGATAGAGCCGCCGTTTACATTGTACTTTTCAGGGTCGATGCCCAAACGGTCACGCGAATAGAGGCACTGGCTGGCGAAAGCTTCATTCAGCTCCCACAAGTCGATGTCGTCGACTTTCAAGCCATGACGCTCCAACAAGCGAGGCACCGCGAAAACGGGGCCGATGCCCATTTCGTCGGGCTCACAGCCTGCAACTGCGAAGCCTGCAAAGCGGCCGAGTGCTTCCACGCCATGCGATTGTGCAGCCTTAGCTTCCATCAGAACGACAGCAGCAGCGCCATCGGATAATTGCGAGGCATTGCCGGCAGTGACGAATTTGTCTGGGCCGCGAACTGGCTTCAAGGAAGCCAAGCCTTCCAAAGTCGTGTCTGCACGATTGCATTCGTCCCGATCGACGATCACGTCTTTGATCGTGGTTTCGCCAGTTGCCTTGTCCACGACTTTCATCTTGGTAGCCATCGGGACGATTTCGTCGTTATAAAGGCCTGCAGCTTGGGCAGCGGCGATACGCTGTTGGCTGCGCAGCGCATATTCGTCTTGATACTCACGGCTGACATTATAGCGCTCTGCCACGATGTCGGCGGTCTCAATCATCGGCATCCACAAGGCTGGCTTGATGTTGAGCAAATGCTCTTCTTGGTAATGCGACAAGTTCATCGAACCGCCCATTTGCACCAGCGAGATCGATTCCACGCCGCCACCGATCGCGCAGTCCGCGCCGCTTTGGGTGATGTAGTTTGCGGCCATCGCAATGGTCTGCAAACCTGAGGAGCAGAAACGGTTTACGGTGGTGCCCGAGGTGGTCACGGGGCAGCCAGCCCAGATGGCGGCGTTACGTGCGATGTTTGCACCGGTCGCGCCTTCAGGTTGGCCAGCACCAATATAAACGTCCTCAACCAAGCCAGGCTCAATGCCAGCGCGTGCAATCGCGTGCTTAATGGCGTGACCGGTCATGGCAGCACCATGGGTCATGTTGAACCCACCACGCAAAGACTTGGCAAGGCCCGTACGGGCGGTAGATACGATAACGGCTTCACGCATAGTGGCGGCTCCCTTTACTTCCTGTCACGCCGGTTCATCCGGCTTTCTAAACGTCTCTTAGCGTCTGTGTCGGGGATGGAAAGCCCTAATTTCGCAGTGACGCTGGGGCAGGAAGCAGATATCGGGATCAAATCATGTTGAGATCAAGCACAAATATTATGGAAAGAGCCGTCTTTGCCCCTCTGCGATAAGCCTATTGCGCTTGAGTTCTTTGCCGGAGGTGGCCTCGCACGACTTGGGCTAAGCGGACAGTTTGACGTTGCTTGGGCCAATGATTTAGATGCGATGAAATGCCGGGCTTGGCGCGAGAATTTCGGCGCACATGGCTTGATTGAAGGCGATGTAGCAGCCATTCGAATTGGCCAGCTACCCCAGCGCCCAGCTTTGGCTTGGGCCAGTTTTCCCTGTCAGGACCTCTCGCTTGCCGGAGATCGGGCCGGCCTAAAGGGGGGGCGGTCTGGAACTCTATTTGCCTTTATGGCGCGACTGGCCGAGTTGCGAGAACGAGGCGACCCCCCCGAAGTGGTGGTGCTCGAGAACGTCAAAGGCCTGTTGAGTTCTAACAGCGGACAGGATTTGGCTGCGGTTTTCAGCGCGCTGCAGGACTTAGGCTATGCGGCAGGGTGCCTTGAAATGGATGCAGCTTGGTTCCTACCCCAATCAAGGCCCCGTGTTTTCATCATTGCCGTTCGCCAAGGGGCGGAAATACCAGCTGCCCTTTTGTCTAATGATAATCGGCCCTGCGTCTTCCAAACACCTGCGATTTTGAAAGCCCAAGCCGCCCTGGAGTCTGGTGCCGTCCAGTGGTATTTGCCACCCCCGCCAAAGTCGCCAGCTTTCTTAGCGGATATTCTTGACCCAAGGGACAATGCTTGGTGGGACGCAAGCAAGCTTGCCACCTTCAACCAGCAATTAAGCGCGACCCATCGCGAGCGGCTGGAAGCCATTATGGGCACACCGGGACGGCACATCGGCACCATGTACCGTCGCATCCGTCGCGCGGGCGGAGAGAAGCATCAGCGTGCGGAAATCCGCTTTGACGGCAAAGTCGGATGTCTGCGGACACCGACGGGCGGGTCCTCGCGCCAATTCTGGCTGGTGGTGGAAGGGGACACCCTAAACATTCGCCCGATCAATCCGCGCGAGGCCATACGTCTGATGGGGGTGCCCGATACCTATCTTTTGCCTAAGGGCACTTTGGCCGGGTTAAAGATCGCAGGCGATGGTGTCGCTGTTCCCGTCGTGGCTTGGTTAAGCGAGAAACTTCTAGCACCTTTAGTGGCCTGTGCCCGCCCGTAAGCACCTGCTTGCCTTTCACTGAAGGCAAGCCTTAGAAAGATGGGATGATCGACACTGCCCCTAACCATAAAACCAGCCCGATGAAGCGCATGCTTGTGATGATGCTGGCGGCAGGTGTGGCCTTGGTAATAGCCTATAGCGCCGCGGAAATCTCGCACCTTTCCTCATTTTGGATTAGTGAAGCTGGTGCACCTGATTTCTTCCGGGAACCCATTAACTTAGCGCTAGGCTTAGCTGGGCTTTTGGTCTGGCAAAAGCTAAGCCGACTGCCCGATCAAACGCCACCTTTATGGGGGTCACCTGCACTTGGGCTTGGTTGGGGCTGGTTAGTTGGATGCGCTTTGCCCGGCATTGCGCTCCTAGGCCTCGTTTTACTACAGGCTGGGGCTTTTGAAGGCCGCCCGTTTGCCCTGGCCGCCCTCATCATTCCCATCCCTTCTATCCTTATCCACGCCATGGCCGAACAGTGTGTGGTTCGCGGTATTGCCCAGCGCGCCGGACAGGCTGCTTTTGGCCCCTTAGCAGGCATCGGCCTTGCGGCGCTGACCTTCTGCGCTTTGCAGACGATTCAAGGCTATAGCTCGCTTTGGCACATGGCCAATTCGGCGCTATTTGGAGCCGCCTTAGGATTTCTCGCGCTTGGTCGCGGCGGTATCTGGGCGGCGATCACGGGCCATGCTGGCTGGACGTGGCTGGAAACCAGTTGGATCGGGGATGCGGTCACCTTTCAAAAGAACGGTGGCTTCTGGGCCGGGGCTGGGCCGGATTCTTATGGTTCACCCGTCTTCAGCTTGGTCTTGATCCTTTTTCTGGCCCTGATGGGCACAGGTCAGGCTTTGCAAGCCGCAAAAGAAAAGTAATAAGAGCAATCATGTCGACATCATTTACGTTAAGCGCCCCGATCATTGAGTATCTGTCTGAGGTCAACCAACCGGAGCACCCCGCCTTAACTGCCTGCCGGGTTGAAACGGCGAACCACCCAAAGGCGATGATGCAAATCAGCGCCGAACAGGGCGCATTCATGAGTTTTCTGATCCGTCAGCTGGATGCGCGCCTGGCCGTCGAAGTGGGAGTTTTTACCGGCTATTCGGCTTTGGTGACCGCGCTTGCTTTGCGGCAAAATGCGGGGCCAGGCGGAAAGCTCTTTGCGTTCGACATCTCTAAAGAATTTACCGATTTGGCCAAAACCTATTGGCAGCAAGCAGGTGTCGAAAGCACAATCGACTTACGTATCGCGCCCGCTGGCGACAGCCTTGGCGAATTAGCCAGCGAAGGTTATGCAGGCCGCATCGATTTCATGTTTATCGATGCGGATAAGCCAAGCTACCAAGACTATTACGAAAAGGGCCTGACGCTTCTGCGCACGGGCGGTGTCATGCTGTTTGACAATATGTTGTGGAGTGGCTCGGTGGCGGATCCCAGCGATCAAAGCATCGAGACTGTCGCCCTGCGGGACCTTGCCATGTACGCTAAAGCTGATCCCCGCGTGCGCGCTGTCATGGTCGCCATTGGCGATGGCCTGATGCTGGTGACCAAAATCTAGCGTGGAAATGAGCTTCTGTCAGAGGTGGCCGTCACCTCCATCGGATCAACCAACATTTGAACGCTGGTGGCAAACTTGCGCCAAGCTTGTGGCAACCAACTGCGCGCAACCACGGCAGGTTGCTGGCGCCAGTCGCGAACGACAAATGGGGCCATTTTGGTGACAATTGCGGTCCGGCCGTGCAGGATTTTATTGACGCGCCAGCCGGGCTCGCGACGCAAAACGTCCAACAAGATTTTCCCGGTCCAAAGGTCGACATCATCAATCAACATCTTGCCGCCCACTTTCAAGCGCGGTGCCATGTAAAGCCAGTCGATGCCGGGCAGCGGAAAGCCATGACCGCCAACGATTATGGCCACGTCCAAATCCTCATGACCCTTTAAGTGGGGCAAAATGTCTTGGCTGAGACCGTGATGAAAGCGTACCAAACTTAAGTCAAGGCCACGTTGAACCGCTGCGCGTTGGATCGACGCGATTTCATCGGCTGAAGGTGTGATGACCTCGTGAATACAGTCGGCTTGTAGGCATGCCAAAGTGGACTGGCCGCACCCCGTTTCCAAAGTATGCATGCCCGGACGCAAATGCAGCTGAAGCCAAGTCAATGCAAGATTGCCAGCTTCCCACTGAAAACGTTCGCCTGTCCGACCCTTGGTTTGATCCATGCTTGTTCCCGCCCAACACACATAGGGCAGGCCGTCCCATTGTGGGAAGGCGTCCCGTCTTTGGCAGAATGAAGCAAGTTTCAAACCAATTGCGCCGAAAGGCTAACGCGCAACCCAAATTGCGCCTTGGCGCACCAATACTTTACCTGACAGTTTGCCTGCATTATCGGCACCACTGGCTGCAATCGTGGAAAGGCGCGTCATATCTCGGGCGCGGTCCGCACGTCCGACGACCAATGTATCGCGCGTAGGCACGGCAACCGCCAATGGCCCGCCCAATTGTTCTTCGAGCTTAGTCCAGACTTGGTCGAGGGCCAAAAGGCTCGTCCCATAGGGTTGGTCTGGATCGGCTTCTAACAAGCCGTCATTAACGATCCACTTCAGACCGGACAGTTCTTTCAATGTATTTGCTCTGGCCCGATCAAACGCTTGGGTTGCGCCTAATTGCAAGTCGCTCAATCGACCAATTGGCATGAGGGCAATGGTCGTCGGTGTATCGCCGACAAGAACTTCTTCGAGGCCTTCCGCAAACGGACGGCGAACTACCGCATTTCGCTGCCCGAGGACAGCCGTTTGGACTTCAAAGGTGTTGATGGCTTGGGTGGTGCGGATCACCACTCGCAACTGCTCGAGCTTGAACGGGTCTTGCTGATCGAGGAGGGTGCGGACATTGGTTTCAAAGCGACTATATTCAGCTTCTGGATTGGCATCGGGCAGATTGACGCGCGCCTGCAGCGTATCGAGGCGGACGCTGACTTCAGAATGGGTGACAACCCGCAAACTATTGACCAAGCCATCCATGCGCTCCACCCCGCGCACGCCCGGAAGCGCAGACAGGCGGCGTTCCATTTCTTCACTGACTTCTTCCATCGATATCCGCTCAACTAGGGATACTGCAGACCCGGCAGGGGCTGGGTCAGAAGCAGACTGAGCAAACGCTGGGCCTGCGACGGCAAAGAAGGCCCAAGCGCAGGCGGCCAACAGGGATTGAGAGTTCATGATTTTTGTCCGTTTCAATTATAGGCCGGGTGCGCTCAAGCGCTCCGCTCGATCTGCTTCCTGCTTAGCGACCGGGAAAGCACAATAGTCAGCAGCGTAATAAGCGCTCGGGCGGCCGTCGCCTGAAAGACCCGGTCCGCCGAAGGGCAAAGCGGAAGACGCGCCAGTTGTGGGTCGGTTCCAATTGATCAGGCCCGCGCGCAGAGTGAGCGTTGCTTCCTGCCATAAGGCTGGGTCATCACTCACCAGACCTGAGGAAAGGCCAAAGCGCGTGGCATGGGCCCGCTGGATGGCCTGCTCAAACGTCTTCACGCGGAACACTTGCGCAAACGGCGCAAACAATTCCTCATCCTCAGCTTCTTGCGCGTGCGTCATGTCAATCAAGCCCGGGCGCACAAAGGCAGGGCCTTCTACGCCAATTTGGGCCTTGACGAGGGACTTGCCGCCTAATGCTTGTAACTCTGCTTCGAAATGCCCAACCCGTGCGGCTTGCCCGGCGTGGATGACGGGGCCCATAAAGGGGGCAATCTCTGAATTCCAAGGCGCCAGGACCATACGCTCGATGCGGGCCTGCGTTGCCTCTAGGACTTGATCGCCAAAGCGGCCTTCTGGCAGGATCAAACGGCGCGCGCACGAACAGCGCTGACCACTGGTAATGAAAGCCGAATGCACGACCAAATCTGCTGCTGCCTCAATATCTGCAGGATCCCAGATAATCAGTGGATTATTGCCACCCATTTCAAGGGCTAGAATGACTTCAGGGCGGCCACCAAACAGGCGGTGGATCGCCGTGCCGGTGGTGGCGGAGCCGGTGAACAAAACCCCATCAATACCTTGTGCAGCCAGAAGCGCAGCCCCTGTGTCGCGCGCGCCCATCACCACATTCATAACGCCTGCGGGCAGGCCCGCTTCTTCAAACGCCTCGACCATCAAAACAGCAACGGAAGGGGCCAATTCTGAAGGCTTAAACACAACGGTATTGCCAGCCAACAGGGCTGGTACGATATGGCCATTGGGCAAATGGCCGGGGAAGTTAAACGGGCCGAGAACAGCCATGACGCCCCAAGGGCGATGGTCCAACGCCGTGCGGCCAAAGGCGGCAGCTTCGTTTTTAACGCCAGTCCGCTCTTCATAAGCGCGCACAGAAATCGCGATCTTACCGACCATCGCGCCAACTTCCGCGGTTGATTCCCACAATGCCTTGCCCATGTCGCGCGAAATAGCCTCCGCGATGGCCGGGCCTCTGGCTTGAAGCGCTCGGCTATAGGCTTCAAGGATCGCAATGCGCTCCCCGCGCGACGTCTTGGCCCAAGCAGGGAATGCCGCGCGAGCGGCAGCGACGGCTTGCTCAACTTGGGTGCCTGTCGCCGCATGGGCAGCAAATACCACCTCTTCGCTGGCTGGGTCGATCGAGGTGAAATGTGGGCCAAGCCCGGCGTGCCAAGACCCGTTGAGATACAGGCCGCCTTGTGACTGGCCCCCATGTGACTGGCCACCCTGTGACTGCTTAGACATCAAAACTCCGCACGCGGCCGATCTGGCCGTCTTCCATTTCTAAAGCTTCCAATACCTGAGGGGCGACGATCACCGCGTCAGGTGTGATCCGAGCCGGCACCAAGGTGCAGCGAAATCCCTCAACCCTGCCGTTCGACACCATCGCCCGCTCTTCGCCATGGGCATCACCGGCTATGAATGGTAAAATGAGGGAGTCTCGGACCGTGCGTGTATCTTCGATCCGTGTGGCCAAAAGTGGGCCGCCATCAAAAATATCAATCACCCCTTCAAAGCGCAGACCTTCGCGCTCTAACAGGCGCCGGGCAGGCGCTCCATCGGGATGGGTTTCGCCAATCGCACCGCGCGCACTATCGGGCAGAAGGTCGACATAAATCGCGTGCTTGGGCGACAGGTCGATGATGAATTGATTGTCGCTGGTCGCCGATAACTTATCGGCCTCATCAAAGTCCATCCGATAGAAGGGACGTCCCACAACTTCCCAGAACGGGGAGCGGCCATCCAAATGCACCACACCGCGCAACTCACTCACCACCGTGCCATGAAAGCGGGTTGGTGAACCTGCCATCAACATAAAGCGCGACAAGCTCAACAATTTACCTGCGCCATCTCCGCGGCGCTCCGGCTCAAGGAACAAGGTGCCGACTTCTGTGCAACCCGTGTAATCATTGACCATCGTCAAGGCGCGCATCTCAAAGCGACGATTGGCAGCTTTAGAGGCTTGGCCATAGGTGACGATGCGATAATTGAAGAAAGGCACATCGCGTCCAATATTGGTTTTCACGGCTGCACAGCCAAAGGGTCGCCCGCCCTTGGCGCTCTCAATCATCAACAGATATATCCCGCCATCGCCGTCGGCTTTGGGGGCCTCTGAGGCAAAGGTGGCTAGGCTTTTTTCCAGCCGCTTCGCTAGGAGCGCCTCGTCCTCAGGCAGGCTGGTAAAGCCCGGACCCGAGCGCCGGGCAAAGCCCATAAAAGCATCAAAATCATCTAGCCGCGCGGGGCGCACTACGAGCATGGACTGGTTCCCAATTCCTGTGCCAGCAAGCGACGGGGGGCTTTGGCATCCAATTGACCTGTCGCATAACCCACCAAAACCGCCAACGACAGCCTGACGCGCTCTGGAAAGCTGTCAAGTATAGCAAATTCCTGATCGGAATGGATCAAGCCACCGCGTGGGCCGAGCGTGTCAACATTGGCGCAGCCAGAGGCAGCGAGATTATTGCCTTCACAAACCCCACCGGTATCTTTGTAGACAAGCTCTAGCCCAACCGCCTTTCCCGCTGCCGCTATTTGGGCGAAAACCAGCTCCTGCGCAGGCGTTCTGGGCTTGGGTGGGCGACTGAAGCCGCCGTGGAGATGAGCGTGAATGCCACCGCCTAAGAGATATTGACCGATAAGCGCGTCCACCTCGCTTTGCGCCCAAGTTGCCGCCGCCGCATCTGGCACGCGGACATTGAAGCGGACGACGGCGAGGTCTGGCACCACATTATTCGGCCCGCCGCCATCAACCCGGCCCGTGTTTAACGTCACGCCGGGGGCTTTTCCATTCAACGCTTCTAGGCCCGCCACAAAGCGCGCCGCAGCGGCAATGGCCGAGCGCCCCTCATGATGGGCACGCCCGACATGGGCGGCTTTGCCGTGGATCGTCA
>Ga0247832_1001583_pt1 | contig 39147 bp, 29 predicted proteins | sample LaCruzMarch2015__10_FD_192407 | JGI IMG/M metagenome (GOLD analysis project Ga0247832, IMG submission 192407) | Freshwater microbial communities from meromictic Lake La Cruz, Castile-La Mancha, Spain - LaCruzMarch2015_4m | ecosystem: Environmental > Aquatic > Freshwater > Lake | place: Spain... | reverse complement strand
GGAAAGTTCCACGGCGTGATGAGACCTGCCACGCCGGCTGGTTTGTGCTCGATAAAAAACTCGCGCCCCGCCTCGGGATGCGCGGCGATACGACCATAAACACGCCGTGCCTCCTCGCCGAACCATTGGAAAAAGCTGGCGGCATATTCCACCTCGCCCGCCGCCTGGGCATACGGCTTGCCCTGCTCGGCGGTGAGCAGCCGCGCGAACTCATCCTTTCGCGCCAGCAGCAGTGCGGAGGTACGTTTCAACACCATACCACGCTCGACGGCAGACACTTCCCGCCACTCGCGCTGGGCCTTCACCGCGCCCTCGATGGCGCGTGTGACGACAGCGGCATTCGCACGCGATACGTCGGCGATTATATCCGCCGTGGCGGGATTGCGAACGGTGACGGTTTCGCCCCCAGGATGCCATTGGCCGTCCATCCACGGAAGCGGCTCGAACCAAAAATCGGGAAGTGTTTTCATGCTGATGGGTGGAGGAGGTGGGAGACGATGGCTTGGCCCATCTCACTAGTGCTGAGGGCTGGTGAATCAGTGGCGGCGCGGATATCGCCGGTGCGGCAACCGGCGGCGATGGCATCCGCCACGGCGCGCTCGACGGCATCGGCCGCTTCGCTCAAACCGAGGCTGTGCCTAAGCAGCAGCGCGGCGGACAGGATCTGAGCGATGGGATTGGCGATGCCCTTGCCCGCGATGTCCGGGGCCGTGCCGCCCGCAGGCTCGTAGAGACCAAAAACATGCCCGCTCTTACCGCCAGCGCCGAGGCTGGCGCTGGGCAGCATGCCGAGCGAACCGGCGAGTGCCGCGCCCTCATCGCTGAGCAGGTCGCCGAAGGTGTTCTCACACAGCAGCACATCGAAGCGGCCCGGGCGCAGGATCATCTGCATCGCAGCATTGTCCGCCAGCATGTGCTCCAGCGTCACCCCGGGAAAATCGGTTGCCACGGCAGTGACGACCTCGCGCCAAAGGATACTGGACTCCAGCACGTTCGCCTTGTCCACGCTGGTGACGTGCCTGCGCCGCCCCTGCGCCTCGAAAAACGACACACGGGCGATGCGCTCGATCTCACTCGTAGTGTAAACCATCGAATCCACCGCGCGGCGTTGCCCGTCCGCCATTTGGGTCGTCTCTTTCGGCAGGCCAAAATAGAGGCCGCCAGTCAGCTCGCGGATCACCAGCATGTCCACACCTTCGGCGATGCGTTCCTTTTTCAGCGGGCAGATATGGGCCAACTCCGGGTAGAGCCGCACGGGCCGCAGATTCGCATACAGTTCAAACTCCTGCCTCAGTCGCAGAAGAGCGGCACGCTCGGGGCGCTGCTCTTTTGGCACGGTGCCATCACGGTCAGGCAGGCCCACGGAGCCGAACAGGATGGCATCGCTTTTTTGGCACAAGTTCATCACCTCCGGCGAGAGCGCGTGCCCTGTGCTGTCGATGCCCGCCCAACCCACCGGAGCCTCGACGATCGTCAGGCGAATGGAAAAACGATTCTCCACCGCCCGCAGCACGGAAATCGCCTCCCGCATGACTTCCGGGCCGATACCGTCACCTGCGAGGGCCGCGATTTGAAAAGACGAAGCACTCATGAAGAAGCACTCATTGGGTGATGGTAAGCACAGTTTGATAGATACGGGTTGCATCCTCCACGCTGACCTCGCGGGGATTCGGGTCCATGAGGCGGCGATTCGCCACCGCATCCGCCGCCATCGCAGGAATAATCTCGGCAGGCACCGGCGTCATTTGCAAAGCGGCACGCAGACCGATGCTGTCAGCGATGGCATCCAGTTTGTCCGCAAACGCCTCGGGCGACAGATCGCCCCAGCCCAACGCGGTGCTGAACTCCGCAAAGTCCGCCACGCACTCCGGCGCGTTGTGCCGCATCATTTCACCCGCGAAACAGCCGATGATGACGCCGTGCGGAATGTGAAAACGCCCGCCCAGCGGCAGCGCCAGCGCATGAACTGCGCAGCACGATGCATTCGCGAAAGCCATGCCCGCGAGATGCGAGCCGATGGCCATACCGTCCCGCGCCGCTTTGTTTGTCGGCTCACCGCACACGACCTGCAGCGAGCTTCCGATGTGCCGCGCTGCCTCCAGCGCTAGGCCGCGTGCGATGGGCGTCGCGTTCTTCGCGATGAACGCTTCCAACGCGTGAACCAGCGAGTCCATACCCGCTGATGCAGTGACATGCGGCGGCAATCCATCCGTCAGCGCGGGGTCTACGATGGCGATGTCTGCGAGGATGCAAGGGTCCACCACGCCGACTTTATTGCCCGTGGCCACGTCGGTAAGGATCGCCACAAACGTCGCCTCCGAGCCAGTGCCTGACGTTGTTGGAATCAGCACGGTCGGCAAGCCACGCGATCCTGATTTTCGAATGCCGAGGAACTCCCGCGCGGTCTTCCCGTGCCGCGCACAGAGCGCCGCCACCTTCGTCGCATCCATCACACTGCCGCCACCGAGCGCGATGACAACATCCGCACCGCTGGCATTGATGAGCTGCGCGATCTTGTCCACCACATCGATGGGCGGCTCCGGCGGCACTTCGGCAAACGACCATGCGAGCAAGTGCGCTTCGAGCAACGGCTGTGAAACCTTCCGTAACAGCCCCGCGCCCGCCACACCCGCATCACTGACGAGAAAAACCTGCCGCCAGCCATTCGCCCGACAGAGTTCGACGAGCGACTCGCTCGTACCGCGTCCGGTGATCACGCGGCGGGGCAGATGATTTTCATAGAAGGAAAAAGGTATGTTCATGACTAGCAATTGTAGCCATGAAACAGTGCCGAATCTCGCCGCTCCGTATCAAAAACTGCCCGGATCGTCTCACTACACTCGACAAAGCATGATTCTGGGCGATAATTTCCGAGTAATGGCCGTCCTGCTCGAAAACATTTGCTTCGCTCCCGATGAATGCCTCCGCCTGCTGCGTTGGCAGGGTAATGCACGCTCCCTGCAATCTCTTGAAGCTGGAGGACGCCGCGTGGCCGCGAAGGGCGTGGGCGGGCGCTGGCACAGCCACGCCGAGATGGAGTTTACCATTTTCCAGCGCGGTTCCGGAATACGCTACATCGGTGACTTTGTCGGCTCGTTTGGCGAGTGGGACTGCGTGCTGCTCGGCAGCCATCTACCGCACTGCTGGATGGAGCAAGACCGCACCGATGGCTATGTGCTTCAATTCCATTTGCCAAATGAACACCCGCTCCGCAGCCTGGGCGGCGAGCGCGAAGTGCAGCGACTCTTTGCCACTGCGGATCGCGGTATTTCATTCCGACCTGCCACCGCGCGAGCCGCCATCGTCCTGCTGGATGGTATGGCCGCCGCAAGCAAGCTCGCGCGCAGGCCTGTTACTGGAACTCCTCGCACTTCTTCACGACGCTTCGACGGAGCAGGCGGTCACTCTCAGCCAGACCCGTGTCTTTGCCGAAGCCGAAGCCGCCATACGCCCGCATCTCGACAGCGTTGTGCAATGGGTGCTCGAACAATTCACCGAGCCGCTCATGCTCGAAGAAGCCGTGAGACGCAGCGCTATGAGTCGCGCCACCTTTTGCCGTCAGTTTCAAAAATACACCGGCAAGACCTTTGTCACCTTCCTCACCGACGCCCGCCTTGCCTACGCGCATCAGTTGCTCATTCAAACCCACCAAAGCATCACAGAAATAGCCTACGCCAGCGGCTTCGGCAGCCTAACGCGGTTCAACGCGGCCTTTCGCGGAAAGTTTGACCAGTCGCCGAGAAAGGTCCGAAGCCGTATTTCGCCGAAGTGACTTTCGCGGCAGGGTGGTTGACACGAAGTTCTCGTATTCCAGCGGTGCGTCTCCATTTCCCATGGGTCCTGGACTGAATCCTAGAGAAAAAGTGGGGAAGATCGTTGCGCCAGCGATCAAAAAATAGGCTTGAAATTGTCGTCGATGACTGGATTCGGAATGACTTCAGCGATGGCGGTTTGCAGTTTGACAATGGCTTGTGCGGCCACGCGCTTGTCAGTACCTGGAAGTTAACTCGCAACGAAAGGTATCTTGCCGCAGCACGGAAGTCTCACTTGCTACGTGAAATCAATCGATTCCGAAGCATGCGAAGTGCTACGGCTTGATATCGATTGGACGCATGGACACATCTTCATCGGGTTTAATTCGTTGCCATGTCTCGATCATGTCGGACCCGTCCGGCAACTTCGCGCTTTGGATCCAGAGATCCCCTTCGAAACGACAGTCGAAGGGGAAGTCCTTACCAAGGTATTCTGCTTGAACTTCTCATCAAGTCCGTAACGCATGGTTTCAATGTACTTGCCCTGAACGACTTTCCAGCTTCCGCCCGCCGAACGAAAGATCCGTCGGTCGTCGGGTTGGTATCCGATCCAAATGATGTGGACGGGGGTGATGTGTTTGATGGTGATAGACTTCCTGTGCAAGTCGCTCTGGACGCCGCCGAAGGATGCCGATACGATCCTCCAAGAGCCGACCAATTGTTTTCGGATTTCATCATCCGACAGTCTGGTTGGACTCGGGGCGTCCTCACGCTGGCCAAGAGCCGATGGAAGCATGGCGAACTGACAAAGCCAAGCAATAGTGCACACGGCAATTAACGAAAATAGCAGGAATCGCATAAGGTTCTCTTGAACTCGATCGATAAGGCAACCGAAACATGAGTTGCATGTGAATGGCATGGGAAGCTCAGCAGGCATGGTACCACATCTCCATGCAATTCTCAAATCTTCAGTTCGAACACCGAGGGGCGCGCGGCGTAGAAGAGCGAAAGGACAGCAAAGACAGAAACCTCGATTGAAGATGCCATTGGCTGTGCGAAAACCAAGCAAGGATATCTTCGATGACATGCCCATGCACATCGGTGAGACGCAGCTTGTGTTGTGAGCCAACCAATTGATTTTCAGATCCGTCGCGAATACCATCGCAACTTATCTGCTACCATTATTCATCCTTTCACGCATTTCGGTAAATTCAGCGACTATCGAAAGTTCGATCATGACGAATAAAAGCTTAAAAAAGGCGAATTCCATAAAAGGATTGCAGTTTCAACCTTGGTTTGGTCCCGCGCTGATTCTTTGCGTCCTTTCTATAACGATTTCAAGTTTGTTACATAACGATCCTTCGACCTCGAAACGCACTTCGAGCGTGGAGGGTCTGATCTACCAAGTCGCCGAAAAAAGCGAATCCCAAGACCGCTTGGCCACAGGACATCCGGCATTCATGAGCCCGCACGCTTCGCCAATCGTCGTAAGCGGTGGTTTAGTTTATGTCGCGAATACTCCGGCCGACACGGTTGATGTTATCGACACGAACAGTCGCGAGATCGTAGCTCGCGTGAATGTAGGAATCAACCCGGTCGGTATCGCAGTTCGGCCCGACGAAAAAGAGGTTTGGGTGGCCAATCACGTTTCCGATTCAGTAAGTGTCATCGACATCGACACAACTAGCCCAACCTATCTTCACGTCCTTTCCACGATTCAAGATTTCGATCCCGACACCAAGGCGACACGGTTTGATGAGCCCGTGGGTATCGCTTTCGCCAGCAATGATAAAGCCTATGTGTCGCTCTCGTCCGAGAACAAGATTGCGGTAATCGATGTCGCAAAACGTGAAGTCGTAAAGCACTTGAACATCAGCGCTCAGGATCCAAGAGCGATCCAAGTCCGCGGTGATCGCTTGTATGTCCTGCCCTTCGAATCCAACAATCAGACTCAGCTTTCAGGAGGAGCAAAGGACAAGATCGACGGCAAGCTTGTTACCTTTGACATTTGGGACCATTCTGTCGCGAATAACAATGTTCTATCCATCGGTCATGTAGTCGATATCGTCAAGCACCCCAAGGTTCCCGATCGGGATCTGTTTGTGTTCGATACGCGAACGGACACGCTAGTGGAGACGGTAAACACGCTAGGCACATTGCTATACGGAATGAGTGTTGATAGTAAGGGACGTGTCTACATCGCGCAGACCGATGCGAGGAACGACGTCAACGGTCGCGCTGGCACCAAGAAGCATGGACTTGCCGAACTCGAGAATCGTGCATTTCTCAATCGTATTACTCGAGTTGAATTCGCAGGACAGACACCGGAGCCAACATTCTTCGACCTCGAACCGTTGCCACCCATCGATCCTGTGCCAGGCCAAGCGCTGGCAACGCCATCGGCGATACAAGTGAGTCCCGATGATACGACGTTGATCGCGACCGCATCCGGCTCAGACAAGTTGTTCACGGTGAACGCCCAGGACGGAAACGTCCTTGGGCGAGTCGACGTGGGAGCTGTTCCGGAAGGGATCGCATTGGAGTCGAGTTCCACCGGCAAACTATCGCGGGCGTGGGTTCTGAATGCCGCTGCTAACACAGTATCGCAAGTGGAGCTTTCCGATCTTGCGAACCCCAAGGTCACGTCGACCATCACGCTCGAAGATCCCACACATCCGTCTGTGAAACGTGGACGAATTGCGTTTAGCACAGCTTCAGCATCAACATCTGGTACTTATTCGTGTGCTAGTTGCCATCCCGATGGTCATACCGATCAGTTGTTGTGGGTTTTGAAAACTCCCATCGTGACCGGTGGTGATCAGATCACGCCACGCTCGACAATGCCGATTCGGGGACTGCGTGACACGGCCCCTTTTCATTGGGATGGCATCCCTGGTGACCCCTACGGCGGAAACAATAGTGCTCATGTTTATGAAAGCGTCGCTCCGAATTCCCGAAAGGAAAGTCCCGAGAGTACAACGCGTCATCTGGTCGATGGTGGGCTTGCTTCGACCATGATGAGAGTTGGCGACACCACCATCAATGACGAAGGCAAAGCAGGGGAACTAAAGGCGGCCGAGCGCGATGATATGGCCAAGTTTCTTTTGAGCGTCCCTTATCCACCCGCTCAACGACGTGCGTTCACCAATGAACTTTCAACCAATGCGTATAATGGATTCAAGCTATTTCATCTAGATGGCGACAACGATCCAAGCAAGCCGCAGCCTAATCGTTGCGGCGATTGCCATCGCATGCCGTTTTTGGTTAGCACCAACACGCCAGGTACAGGAATGGACGCGCCGACCTGGCGAGGGGCCTACGATCGTTGGCTGATTCTACCTCAGGGCCGTCTCAACGTGATCGACCTTGATTTTTTTGAACGTGTGGCTCAGCAAGGTACACCCGAGAAGAGCGTCTGGCAGTTTTCTTGGGCTGGCCGTGAACGCTTTGATCCCGTGTGGGATATGGTCCTAGAAGGAAGTACTGGGTTTTCGGGTGCATTCGCACGCCAAATAACACTGAATGGTAAATCTGCTAGTACTGAGTTAGCCAGACAATTGCTTGACGCTCTCGAAAGCGGCGCACGTGACGGTAGTGTACTGTTGCAAGGCGAAGGAGCGTTCATCGAAAATGCCAAAGCCAAGATAGTTGAATTTCAATTTGACCCGAAACTGGATGGAGGTATCTATGTCATTCGCTCTGGCGATCGTGAACTCGTACCACGATCCAAGCTCATCTCCCTTGCATCAGAAGGTCGCTTCATTGGGACATTCACTGGGCGATTGGGTAAGAAAGTCGACTACGATTCTCCTCAACCAGCACTGTGGACGCTGGGGCCAATCGAGAGTCAACGGGGCAAGCAAGAGTTCCCAGATCTCTATGATGGAAACCAAACCATGCTCCTGAGCGGACGACACATTCTCGATGATGCGCAAATCATCGTAGACGGGCAACTAGCTGACGGATCGATTAGTCGTGATGGTGAGACCCTCAAAGTTTCGCTTTCTAAGTTACCTTCGCTTGGAATGCACTTGTTGCAGATTCAAAACCCCCAGGGATTACTTAGCAATGAATTTATATTCCATGTTATCGATGCATCGAATCAAGTGGGCGAAAAGCAGCGACAGAAGGAGCTTGCGTATGCTGCGATTCGAAACGCACTTGGTGATGCAATTTCCAAGGGCGATCTTGAGAAGACTAAAAAGATTTTGGGAAAAGGTCGGCATATTAATGCCAGACGACCCGATGGTGGCTCAACGCCACTGAGCAACGCCGCACTTTACGGTCACCTCGACATTGTTGATTTTTTGATTGAACGAGGTGCATACGTTGAAGCCACAAATGAAGACGGCAACACTCCTCTACATGTTGCTGCATTCCTTTGCCGAACGGAGATCGTGAAGACATTGCTAGAAAACGGTTCTATGCCAACAACCAAGAACAAGCGTGGTGAATCACCAATCGACATTGTTTCGGGAGAATGGAACCAAGGCCTGTCCGACTTTTATCTTGGACTCTCTCAAGCATTGCAACTCAATATCGACCTTCCAAAAATGAAAGCGGAACGCCCGAAGATAGCTGATATCCTGCGAGATGCCGACAAGGAGTAAGTTGTGAAATAAATCGCAATTGCGAAGTTGCTTTTTGCCTTTATCACAGCCAATACATCCCATGCAACTCGTCGCATTGGACTGGTTACTGCGTTGCTCGAGAAAGAGAGTCAAACGCGGAATGGAACGGATCTAAATGGATGCCGGCGATCATGGAATTCCACGAACAATCAAAGGACCAATACAGCGCGTCAGCCAGACGGGAAGACACTTCCAAACTCTTATCAAGCGTTGATTGGTTGAAGAATCGATACGCATGTCCTCGGTGGAACCGCGACGCTCATAGTACTGCCATATCGATGGAAAAGGTTTCGCATTCCACTGCGCCTTAAACCGGTAGGTATTACTATCGATAGTACTACGGCCAAAGTCGAAAGTATGGCTCCCCCTCTCGATCGCGCGAGAAAGCAGCTGATGATACATCCACATGTTGCACCCCGTGGCATTGTAGGCTCGCAGGCTACTAGCGCTGGGGACTTCGGTCACACCGTATTGATGGACGAGCAAGGCAGCAGATAATGGAGTTCCTTGGATAGACACCACGCAAAGTTCTGCGTCGCCTGAGAACTCCGTCAAGATGCAGTCGAACAGCTTTTTTGGAAAAACAGGGGTTCCCAGATCCCGCATGTTGCGAGCAAAAACTCGGTAAAAATCCTCTAACAGATCTTGCTTTCCCCAACTCAATTGGAAGGGCTGAGAAGCGACTTTCTTAAGCTGGCTTCGTAACTTCGATTTGTAAGATTGATTAAGTTCTTCCAGTGACTTGGGTAGCGGTAGCCTCATGTGTACTTTGTCAGTCCGCTGCCTATTCAAACGCGGATGCGCCACGGGAATCTCATGGCGTAGCTCGAGATAGCGGACATCCAGTTGATCCGCTAGATCACAAGCGGCGGAAATCAATTCCGATGCAGTTGAGCTATCTTCCGCCCAAACGCCACCTGTGTTCACATACGTTGTGCTGACTAAGAACCTTCCGAACAACTTACTGTTCACGTAGTGAAGTGGCAAAACACCATTCGTGTCACCGTTTGCTCTGCGGTGAACCAAAAGATACGGCTTGTGACTTAAGCCTTGCGCGACCGCTTGGTTCCATGCTGCACTATGTGCATTCAAACGAGGATACTGCCACGAAAGAGAAAAGTCAGGCCATGACGTTTGAGTTTCGGCAAGCTCAACGGCCATGGTTTCTATCTGTTTCCTTGCAAAAACTGCTGAATCCCGAATGTGAAGAAGGAGAACATTCCGAATGTAGCAAACTCCTCTTTTGCCGAGAATCGCAGCAAGAGTTTATCGCCTGCCTGAACTACCAAACGTTCTCGTGGATCTCGCAGAGCCTTGTCTAAGTCAATCTTGATCGTGACTTGATTACCATCAGGCCCTTTGCGAAAAACAAAAAGTTGAGTGGGAGCCACTCCCGCTAAACCACCAAGATTTCCCCCACTGCCAGCAGAACCGTACGAATAGCCAGCGATTGACATCGCATCGAAAATGTCAATGTCATAATCGCGAGGCAGCAAGTGTTGCCCCGCAGGCAGCACACCAGCACTATAAAAGACCTCTGTCTCACGATTTTCGATGTAAAGGATATCACCCTCATTCAAAATGGAACCTGCCAGTTGAAAGCAGATATTCGTACCCCTGGGAACCGTTAATGGAATGATGTGCGGCGTGTCCCATGAGGTCGTTTTTACAACGTCCGATGGAATTGACGTTCCCGGCGGCTGGATCGGTATCACCTGGTAATAACGCAGGATTGTAACGTGATCTTTAGCCTTCTCGCCGGGCAATCCACCGGTCTTGAGAAGCGCATGAAGCACATCATTCTGATAGGCATCCAATTGGATGGACTGACTTCCCATCCCAAGGTCCTGGCGTATCACCGAAACGTTATAGGTTCTTGCCTTAATCAAACTGACAATCGGAAAAATTTTCTCTTCCCGAATGACTCCAGATTTACGATAAGCGTCTGCGATCGCTCGACGGACTTCTTCAACGGTCATCTGGCGAACCGAAAATGGATCAATGCCAGGTAATTGGATCGTACCGTCTTGCTGAACGACTACCGGAAAACCTGTGGAGGGAGGCATCGAACTGCCCCCTTGAGGGAAGTTCACCGGCAGCGCAGAGGGTGGAGCAGTCGGTGGCGTAAACGGGAAGATGCCATCGACGGCGATTCCCAAAACATCCCCAGAATCAATCCGAAAAACTTGAGGGGGATCCTGACTCAGGAAGCGATAATCAATAGGTGTCCGATGATTGCGAGTCACCGGTAGCAGTTCGTTGGGGAGCTCCCGAGCTGGCATGCCTTTGATCCTGAAAAGAATCGAGCTGCAACCTGTCGAAAAAGCAAACTCGAATACCAAAAGCATGAACAGAAGAAAACGTAACATTTGCCCCAACGAGACCGTTTTTTTCGTGCTCAAGATATCATCCCTTAAGTCCAACAGTCGCATCCTGCAACCAGACATTCCTTCAGTCATACCTCGTGTACTTTCGACACCCTACAACCATTCTGTCAAGCCATTGTCGATCTTCCCGTAAAGAGTGCACAACCCCTACAATGGGATCCAATGAGAAGCGAGTATTGACGCTTCGGACCTCCGTGGCGGGACCTTAGTGACGGGCATCGACCATTGGCACCGACCATTGGGCACCGACAGTTGCGATCAACGAGACGCAGCCTGCAAAACTCCGCCGTGCCGTCCACAATCCAGCTTTTGCTAGAACTCCGGATGAACGATACTTGGAATGTGCCTACTACTTTGACTTTCGTCGACAGTGTCACCCGAGCGAGTATGCAACGATTGATAGCAAGCGATTGCGCCTAGGATCAACGCAGCCAATGACGGTGTGTCGAGCAAGGAACCGATGGTAGCGATCAAGCAAATGCCGGATAAAGAGATCAACAGCATTCTCCCGTCTTGAACGGCTCCATGGTTGACTTTTTTAATACGCCAAGGGAAAAGGATCGTCGCCAGGAAAAGAAGGCCTGCGATGCCTAATATCCCTTGCTCGAAATAAGTATGCACCATCGCATTTTGTGCTCGCCAAACGAGAAGATCGTCGCAAGTAAAGATCCAAGGCGAACTGCCTTTCGAATTGATATCGTTAGATAGAGAATCTCTGCTACCGATTCCGACGTGGGCGAGCGTTGCGATCCCTTGGCCTTGCATGCTGATGCTTAACGATTCGGGTCTCCAAATTCGCTGCGTTGGATAGTTGCCAGAAATTTCTGGCGCAGGCAGTTCCAATTCAAAATGTTGGTCATCGGCATCGCGAGGGATGACGATCGCTACCTCCGTTGATTCGTAGGATTGAAGCAGGGCTTGATAGCATCTGCGTGCAAAAATCGATGTTGGGGTTCCATCGCTGTCGGACTGGGTGATACGCATTGCTAACAATTGTGAATCGTGTGATGCGGGCCATTGAACACGTTCCAAGTAAAGCGGCCAGCCACCTCTTATTTCGATCTTGCCTCCGTCATCACTCCTCCATCGCAATGGTGGGATCGGCAACTCCATAGATTGCGCCATGAACGTAGGAAATGTTCCTAGGCCATGCCCCAGAAATATCTGCTGTAGGGTGAAATGAGTTGGATCAACGGCCTTTTTCCAATGCTCGACTCGAGTATTCCAATCGTTTTCGCTGTGCGTAAACCTCTCTAAAATGGCTGCCACCGGTAAGCACAGCAAGGCAGCGACTGCAACGAATCCGAGGGGACCAGATACCAGAAAAAAACCTCGCCAAGAGATCCGTGGTAGTGAAGTCGCTCGCGCTGGATGCCAAGCTTTCAAGATGACGATCGCCAGCATTTGAAGCATGATGGCAATGATCGTTGCTCGTGACATGGTTGCTATGGCTGCATAAAGCATGAACGCCGTCAAGGTGCAGGCCCAGAGACACGCGAGTGATCTTTCAAAACGATCGATCCCAATCCACGCAAGTGGAACGGCCAACACGATGAAAGCATCCAAATGATGGTCACCGATGTGCATCGAGAAAAAAGGACCGGTGGCTCGATATTCATGCGAAAAATCAAAGATGGATTCGAACAGCCATCGTTCCAAGAGTACCCATATTCCAACAACCAGTGCCGCGCATTGAACACCCGTAACAAAGCTTTGTCGGTATTTCGTTAATCTCTCGAAAGTGGTTCTCTGAGTCAATAAAAACACAGCAAATAGAATCCCCCACGCATGTCCCTTGGCAACCCGAAGAGAATTGGTATTTGCGAAGTAGAGAGACAACTGATCTCCCCATTCGGTTACCGGAAGAGCCATCCATCCAATCGCCAAACCGATCCCGACGGAAATGGCCCACAGTATCCAAGGGAGCCACTCTCTGACCTGCACTCGCTCGAGCGTACTGAATTGCTTTGTTCGAAGAAGTGCGCCCGATATCGCTCCCAGAAGCAATGAGTCGTACTCTTGGAACAAGAGTTGGCCTGTTGCGGGGTATGCATCACCGACAACCAGTAGAAATGGAAACATACCGGCGAACCAAGCCGGTCGTGCCGTAGTTACCGCGAAGCAGATTACCGTTCCGGACAACTGAAGCCATGGCCAAACTGGATGCTGAGCCGCAATCCAGCAACCAATCCCCCCGAGCAATCCAACCAGCCACAGTCGAATCCCAATCACAAGCATTGTCCCTTCACAAGCATTGTCCCTAGCCCATTTGCCTGATCGCACCTTCCCTTCGACGATAACATCATCCAAGCTACGCTAGAGCGTCCCGTGGGAGCAGCTTATTGCGTTGCCTGCCGATACCGCAACTTAGGACGAACACCAGCAAGTATCCCATCGCGTAACCGATGGTATAGATCGCACTATCCGAGGCATCCGCAACCATTGGCGGCAGATAAACCTGAGTGATCTCGATTGTGGCCCCGAGAAATAGCGAGGCTGCCGCGCCGATCCAGAATCTTCGCAAGCTGCAATGCCCTGTTTGAACGAACCCGGCGACCGCCCAAAACATACCCAGCGCCCCAAACATCCCGAGCTTGCCAGCCAAGTTAGTCAGGGCGCTGTACTCGCTGGTGAAATAGTATTTCAGTAACGGGGGAGTGAAGAACTCGCTCCATCGATTCCGGACAAGCTCGCCGTCGTGAAGGATACTTTTCATGCGACCGTTGAATGCAACGAAGATCACCACCATCCAACCAAGCGATGCAAGGTTCCAAATCCACGCGAATCGAACCCATGGCAACCAATCATGGCGTGAGGAGACAATCCACCACCCGAGCCAGCCACCCAAGAGTCCCGATAAAAGTTCCCATTCCGTCGCGTATTTCGAATAGATGGGGACTTGGACAATCTCAAGTCCGATGGCGATCAAGGCCAATCCGAGTCCAGGAAAATGCTTCGACCGACCTAAACCAAACCATAGTCCGAAGGGAAGGATTTTACCGGCTGCTAAAACGAGGCCTTTCAGGCCCTCCCAGGATGCCAAGCGTCCCACTTGGAAATCCCATCGCAATCTTCCTTCGGCTACTTTTTGACGCAGTTCGTCGACGGTCAAAACAAGGTCGAAGGGAAACAGGGTATACACGATACTGGCCGCGCAGAGAGCGGCTAGCACCCATCGAATCCTTTGCTCCATCAACTCGAGGGTGCAGAAAGTCTCGAAGCTTCGAACGATCCAACGCCCCACGATGAGCCACGAGCAGCATCCGAGGACCGCCCCTACTATGCCTGCAGCGATATCGTTCTGCGAGACCGTACGGGTAGGGAACCATAGCTGCAAAAACTCGATGGCGATCACAATTGCCGATAACCAAAACACGGTCGCCGGCATTGTCATCCACGCTAATCGACGCGGTCGGCCCCAATCGACGGCCCCCATGGCAAAAAACGCAGATGGGATTACGACGAGGGCATTGGCAACCCAGTCGGCGCGGCGTTCAATTTGCAAATTGAGCCAAGGGGTATTCTGGAACTTGGCAATGGCTGCGTCGAAAGTGATGGGGGAAAAATCGAGTGGAACGATGGATGCATAAATCAGTAACGCGATCGTCATCCACATGGCCGCTGCGAGCGTCCATCGCGTCGCCGAATCGATGAAACCATATTCGTTCCAACGATCCGTTTGATGAAACCTATCAACGGTTGGCGATTGCTGGACTTTGCGATGATTCATTCGGATTGATACCGCTCTGAGCCATGACTGGATGTGAATAGCAACATCGTGGCAGTGAACGCCTGGATTGATCTCTAAAGCAAATACGGCAGCGTCGAGACAACATCGTTTTGCGAAAGAAACTGATTTTCAAAGACGGAATAAAAAAAGGTTGGCGGGATGACCGCCAACCTTTCCATAAAAGTTAGTCGTTTCGAGACAAAGACCTCGCTTACACGCGACGCCGCCGCCAAGCCAAAAATGACCCTGCCGACATCAGTCCAAAAATCGCCATCGAGCTTGGCTCAGGAACCACTGCTGCTCCCACCGTGGAGTTCTGGGTGATTGTAAACGTTGCAATACCCCCCCCCACGAGAGACGCCGCAGCAGTGAAGAAACTTTGGGGACCAACATTCACTGAAGCATTGCCACTGATGGAACGGTTCAAATCAGCAGCAGCTTCATTAATGGATATCAAACCTTGGTTAATCTGAATGCGAAATTCACTATCCGCCGTGCCATCCGCACTGGTCTGCATCCTCAAGCCTGCATCAAACGCCAAACGATATTGACCAGATTGGCTGACGTTGACTTGGAAAACACTCGTACCCCCCACGTTTCCGTTGGCAGCCCCGGAGAGTGCACCCAAGGTGTTCAACTCTGCAAGCGTTGAGGAGGATAAACTGCCACCAATCACGGTCGTGCCGGACCCATTGGTGTCGCCGATCGCAAAAGACCCGCTCGAATTCAAGCCCATTCCTGGGTTCGTGTAAGACACGAGGGGAGCAGAACCTTGATTCGCGGGAAGCGAAAAATTGGGGCTCACGAAGGATTGCGGCGCATTCAGACCCACTACAATGCCTGACGTCTGGCTAGACCCACCCAGGGTTGCAGTCGATTGGGACAGAATGGTCGTGTTGAAAACGGTAGCCTGAGCGGTCGTCGCATCGACCCAGTTCCCGCCACTAAAATACTGCAGACGCAGGTTGGACGTGTTCAAAATCGAACTGCCGAATGCCGCAGCCGATGCCTGGGAAGTTACGCCCATCAACGATGCACCGAGTGCCAAAACAACTAAAAATAATCTCATATTCATCTCACAGAAAAAAAGGAACGCATATCTTCAATTCACCGAAAGTCTATGAAGAACAAATGGGTACCTTGATGTGTCGCCATGCAACTCGAATCGCTTCACCCGCCGGTTCCAGCACGCAGAGCGATTGGAAGTGAATTTTCAACTCGAAGCTTTGATTTTCGAACAATATCGAAGGATGTTGGCCTGAAGGAGTAGGCGGCCGCATCCCCATGGGACCAGAATACGGACAAACATCAATCGACGGACAGTCCCCATTTTCAGGATGATCCGGCGCCGCGATTCCCGTCGAATCAAAAGTAGCTTCTACACTCGCTTCCCACGACATTTCCCATTGAACTGCCCCCATTCCCGACTGGCAAAAGCAAGCCGCAAATAGCAGGCTTGGCAGCAATCGAAGGAGAGTCTGGAAAAACATGATTGAGTACAACGTGGAGTGGTGGGTGAAGAAGTCGAACTTCATCCTAGTTGCTTTTGGTGCCAGGTAAAGCAATTGTTTCGGATTTTGTGCTGAATTTGTCACCAATTCCGTACCAAGCTCAAGACTGGGAATGGCACCGCGAATCGCTTGGACTCATTCAAAGCCATCTGCAGCGGTTAAGTCCTCTTGAAATCCGTTTACCTTTAGATGGTGCAATCGTTGCGATTCACACGATTTCGAATTGCATTTTAGGATCGGTTGCCTTTCTCTGGAAAGATCAGAGAACGACGGCTTGTAAAATTCAGCACAAGTCCAATTGCTGACGCAAGACACTTCGCTAAGGCTCCATTTGTACCCATCCCCACCAAGTAGTTTGTAATCGCGACGTCCACAATTCCAAGGAAAGCAACAAGAAAGCCATACAGAAGTAGCTCCAACGTTGCATTCCAACGAACTTGATGACGAAACAGCAGCTTGATGCATAAGAGATAGTTTACGATGGCAGCCACGACAAAAGCGAGAGATGCCGAAATCCAGACTGGGATAGACAACGCCATGGCGAGCAGAAAGACGGACAAGTTGATAACGGCTGCGGTCCCTCCGACAAAAACATACACGAGAAATTGAAGGAACGGAGGCGCATTAAACCCGTTGTAGCGGATGATGCAGTAAAGCGCTCGGAATCCATCTCGAACACCAATCTTCTTTCCTTCATCATAGGTTCTGCCGTGATAGGAAATACCCATCTCGTAGATCCTTAATCCTCGAGCAGCTACCTTTGCCGTGATCTCGGGTTCAAATCCAAACCTGTTTTCTTGGATGTCGATGGATTGGATAACTTCGCGTCGAAACAACTTGTAACAAGTCTCCATATCCGTGAGGTTCAAATTCGTGAACATATTGGAGAGAAATGTCAGAAACTGATTCCCTAGACTATGCCAAAAATACAAGACGCGATGTTCTCCGGAACTGAGGAATCTTGACCCGAAGACGACATCCGCCAACCCTTTACGAAGAGGGGAGAGGAGCCCGACTAAGTCTTTAGGATCGTATTCGAGGTCTGCATCTTGAACGGCGACGTACTCGCATGTAGCACTTCGAAAGCCAGTTCTTAAAGCAGCGCCCTTTCCTTGATTGCGATCATGCCTGTCGACTTTCACGGATTCATGCTTCAACGCCAAATCCTGTGCGATCAATAAACTCCTGTCTGTCGAAAAATCATCCACGATCACGATTTCCAAATGAATGTCGGGATGCGGAGCGAATGCTTCCAGGACACTCTCAACGCAGGATTGCAAAGTAGATTCCTCATTAAAGCAAGGAATCACTACCGAGATACTGCAATTACCCTGCACGACTCGCCTTGACAAATCTAAACGCGTCATCAGGATCACTTATGAAAAGAGACTATTTGCAAGATGGTAGAAAGAAAATACTACCTTCAAGACGGAATTACGTCTCAGACGACACATTCACTTTTTGTCAAATCTAGTCGTAAACTGCGAACGCGTCGAATTCTCGAGCAAGTCATGGTAGATCTTTGCGATTTTCTTCATTCGAGCGTCGAACCCAAACCGCTCCACAATATTCTTACGCCCGGCGGCGGCCATTTTCGCCCCAAGCTCAGGACTGGAAATTGCTCTCTGAATCGATTGCACTAACTCCAAGTCGTCTTGCGGCTCGATGAGATAGCCTGTCCTCCCGGGGTTGATCAGGTCGGGGACCCCACCCACTCTGGTTGCGATGGAGGGTGTCTCCAGCGCCAGTGCCTCCAACAGAACGTTCGGAAGTCCTTCGCGTGTGCTATTGAGCACGAATAGGTCCATTGCCTGATAGAACATCCGCAGATCCGCCATCTGACCCAACAGGCGAATCGAGCCGTCCGTGGTGTGCTGTCCGATGATCCGAGTCAGTTCCTCTCGTTCGGGTCCATCTCCAGCAATCCATAGATCCAACGGGAAACCTTGTTGCTGCAAAAGCACAACGGCCTGGATGAGTCGGTCGAAGCCTTTCTCTTGCGACAGACGGCCAACGCTTCCGATGAGAAAGCGATCGGGGCGGGCCTGAATCTCTTCTTTTGCGGATATTGGATCCAGTCGTCGTCGAAAATGTTCGACATCGATGGCGTTGGGAACATGATGCAACCGCTGCTTGGGAATTCGTAGGCGCTCGCATTCTTCGACCAGATCCGGGGAAACGCAGATCAAGGACTCGAAGTAGCGGAGGAAGTATTGATCGATCCGTTTGTAGAGCGGCATTCGCCCGGACATGTCGGTCCAACCGTGGAGCATGGTCACGAGTCGGCAACGATACCATTTTCGAACGCACCAAGCCAGCACGTTGGATTTGTAGTCGTGGGCTTGGAGAATATCGATCTTCAGTTCTCGACACAGCCTGGTGACGCGGGATATCAGCCTCACGTCGAATGGGCCATGATCGTCCAGAAGGTAAAGCGGACAGTTCGCTGCGGCGGCACGATCGCGGAGCGATTCTCGGATCGGATCCCCCGGTGGGCAGAGATAAGCGACGCTCGCATCAAACCCTTCTGCTTGGATGAACCTCGGCGAATTGAGAATGGTTTTCTCGGGTCCGCCGCCCGTTCCAGCGCAGACTCGCAAATGGAGTACGCGAGGTCTCGGTTCATTCCCCATGACGCACCATCGCAAGAAAATCCTGCGCCTTGCAATCCCAGCTCTCCGATTCGAGAGCATGTCGGGCAACGCGTTGTTCCTCGGTGACTCCGTTTTGGAGACATCGCTGCACCGCGACAACGAAGTCCTCGGCCGTGCCGACAACATCACAGGCATCGGCCCATGGTTCCGTGGAGGGCAAACGCCGCACCACCGCAGGTCGACCACTCGCCAAATACTCTTTTAATTTCAGTGGCTGCATGGCTTGCGTCAGGCTCGTTTCGACATAGGGCATAATCAGGCAGTCCGAGACTTGCGCCATTGCAGACAAGTCGCAAGTGGGCGCTGGCGCGAGGAAATGGACGTTCGGTAGTTTTTTGATGGTAGGATCCGGTTGCTGGGTCGGACCGATCAGAACAATGGCCAGATCAGGCATCTTGTTCGCTAGATGGGTGAGAAAAGTTGTGTCCAACCTGCGATCGACGACTCCCCAAAACAGGGCAACTGGCCCTTGGATCGGAGCGGGCCAATCGAATCGGGGTAAAGAGGAGGATTGCCATGTGGCCATATCGACCCCATGGGTACATAGCTCCGATTTGCGTCCCATGGCAGCCAGACGATCCTTCAAAGAGTCGCTGGCCGCAATCAGAAGATCCGCCCGGCGCACTACGCGGTCTTCCATCGCAACCATCGCGGTTTGATCCAATCCTGGCCAAAGCGAAAAATCGTCGACGCAATAATAGACCCATCGATCCACGGGCAGTTCGTCCATCAAATCGGCCACGATGGGAATAGTCGTTATGGCCAGGGAAGGACGCGAGCCTCGCGACAGAATATCCACCAACTGTTTTCTCAACAGCCAACGATTGCACGATCGATCCCATGCTCGTTTAAACCAAGGCCACATCCAAGGGGATACGACATGTGGCTCACGAGGAGCCGGGTTCTCAACCGCCCTTCGCGGTTTCGGTGAGACCGTTCCATGGATCTTGCCGACCACTCGATCGAGAGTCGCGCGATCGAGTCGCGGAGGACGCATACCTATGGTGTTGACCCAAGTAACATCAACTCGATCGAGTAAGTGTCGGATCAAATACTGACAGCTCGAAGGATGCCGGCCCCAATCATCAGAAAAAACCAACCAATGGTCGCGCTGAGTTGGTTGTGAAACAAGCTTTTTCAGTTCGGTTTGAATCATGGTGCAGGGCTATCGCAGTAACCAAGCTGCAAGGATCAGGGAACATGAAATTGCGACAACGGCAGATGCGACCATTAGTATTTTTGCCCGTCGAATCGCCTGAGCTCTTTGAGGGACAAATGGAATGCGCGGCAAGAACTTTTGTTCCCAAACAGGTCGCGGATGCTGCGTTCGGTCTGCGAGCGATTGAAACCAATTTCGTTGCCACCCGAATTGCAGCATCAGAACGGTGGGGCGGCATAATCGATGGGTAGGCTTCGATTTCAACGTCCTGCATACGTAATCGAAGAAGAAATCGGCACGGGCTCGAAAGCAATCCTTCTCCTCGCGGGTTCCCGGGTCGAGCCAAGCCAAGTACTGCAGAATATGCCATTTGCGCATGTCCTGAGCAGCCCATGTTTCGGTAGGGTATTGCAGTCGCTCGGGGTGATCCAGTGTGGGGCTCTCATGCGCGAGCATCCATCGACCATAATGAACTAGGCTCTTCCACGCATACGCATAGGCACAATCGTTTTGTCCTCGCTCAACCTTGATGTCGAGATATCGCATCAAGGCTTGCAAGAACATGGTGTAGAACCATCGCAGCTCTGCGTTGGTCAAATCCATGGCTTCGATGTTGTCTTCCGGATGAATGACCCGTTGGATCAATTTTTCGGCAGCAGCAAGATAGGATCGGTTTTCCGTCAACTCAAAACCGGTTAGCAAGGCGTGCAAAGAGTTGCCTGACGCGCGACCTGGCCCGTAGTAATTGGGACTGCTCTCAAAAGACAATCCCGTATCCGATCGTGAAAGCCAACGAAAAATGGTCTTCGATCCATCCTCGATTCGCACTACATAATCCGCGGCAAGGATAGCCGCTTCGCAGTAATCGGACTCTCCGCTAAGGAAATACGCGTGCATCCAACCCGTTGGGTAATTGTGCGACGCAGATGGTCCGCCACCGATGGCATAGACCTTGGCCAAGCGTTTGCCAGTGTGCCCCAAGTCCGCGAGATCCTTGCCTCCCGGCATTCTTCCGAGACGCGATAGATTACCAGGGTAACTGCGATGTGTCGCTGTATCGGCATCGGCGTAATGGTAAGTATGCCAAAACAAACCTCCGTTGTAGAGGTTCTTGTCGCGATCGGTATGGTACGTATCGATGTCCCAGGCATGATCCGCCATGGCAATCATTTGATCCCACCACTCTTTGTGACCACTGCGGAGAAACTGAATCGCGAATCCGCCAACGCAATCGTACTGATTGTTGTAGTGAGAAATCCAAGGAGCCGAGGAGTTTCCAAACACAGCTTCATGATCGCCATACAAATCGCCATAGTTTCGCCATCCGTATTGATCGATTTTTTCCCTCTTTGTCAATAAGGAATCGTGGCCTTGGATGGCACTATCGACCAAGTCTAGATAATCCTGATGGGGATCGACCGCTCGCGGGGTCAAGTAACTCACTGCTTGAGCACGCGCGTAAGACTCAGGACTTAGCGAGACAAAGCTTGGCGACTGGTACCAGGCGAGGGGTTCGGGCTCCTTAGCATGGGTGAAACTAACCGCCCATTGGTGGGTTTTTTGTTCACCACCTTGCAGCTCATGAAGGTAGCCACTTTCTTCAGGAAAAATACCTAATCGCAGCCGATCCTCCGTCGCTGTCACGCACTTAGGAAAATTCTCCCAGTAGTCGCGCATGCACAGTGCCAGTTGATGTTCTCGATTCGCAAGTCCGATTCGAGGGGTCGCCCGCTCTCCGCGTTCGCAGTCGTTGTCGCGCCGCAGTTCAAACCCTCGAAATGACAAAGGAACTTGGCCAAATCGATCGACGTGATTGCGCGAGTCCCAGTTCTCGCCGCCGCTCGAAGCCTGAAACAATTGAATGGATTGCTCTGCCGTTTTCAGTTCCTGGTCAGGGGAAAGTTGTACCCAATAGCGAGCCGAATCCAATGGATATGGCACGTCGTATTCAATCGATAAATCTCGGATAAAGAACGATCCTGGACTACCCAGATCCCATGTGCCTCCCGGATGTGTGGCTGCCTGTGGATTGCGTACTCGCAATCGAATGATGGCGGAACCGATATTCGGGTAGTGCTTTGCGGTACAAGAAAAGACGAGGGGGCAGGCCTTCGGTGAATCACGCTCGACTTCGAGCTGATATTGCAGTTTCCGAAAAATCGGACCATTCTCCACCACCTTCCCGCTCGAGGGCTTCGCATGCCAAGTGAAGCCCTGTCCATCGACTAAACGGAGCCGAAAGGCAAGGTGTTGTTCGTTCGGACAATTTGGTTCCTTTGCCTGGCCACCGACCAAACACTCGTTGAGCTTAGGATCGTAGGCGTCACTCTTGGACTCATTGTCTTCACCGTGAACCTCTAGGGTTAGCGACTCCGAGTTCGCCTTGGATGTCGCTAGGTGCAACCATTCTAATCGACACCAGCGAATAGAACCGTCGGGCCATCGCTGCAAAATGGTGGGTTGGAATAACAGAGACTTACCATCGACGTCCCTTAGCATCAACTGATCGCATCGTGAGGCAACGCCACTGGGGATTGTTACACTAATTCCTAGTGGCAGAATCGATGCGTTCTCGAAGGGCTTAGGGTGCGAAATAAAAAGTGGTATGCTATACACGGATGCTTGGAACGCTAAAAGAGAAGGAGAACGAGAATAAGAATCTCAATCTGGTATCGATGTCGCTGCTGTCGAGTGATCCAATTGCGACAAAGTACCATCGGAATGTCGGTCCCTATCGGTAAGGCGGTTTCCCCAAGACTCCAGAAAGACCAGAGACCACAGACGTTCTCCGTGATTGATGTGCCCCGACGAGTGCTCGCGAAGCATCGTATCAATCACATCAGAACGAACGTAATTTGCGCAGAAACAGTTAGGATTTCGCAACAAATCATTGACGAGTGTCAGGAATCGAGGTTGCTTCCAGATGCTTGTCGGCATACCAAAGCCAATCTTCGGGCGTCTCATCATGGCTGGAGAAACGAATGAACTAAAAGTTTTGCCCAACAGCGGTTTCACTAGCGCCGCTTGATGGAGTACTTTGTACGGAAATTCACATACGGCTTCGACCAGTTTGTGGTCTAAGAAAGGACTGCGTCCCTCTAGCCCGTGCGCCATGCTCGTCATATCCACTTTGGCCAAGATGTCGCACGGAAGATAGTTATGTAGATCAGCTCGCATGGCACGGATACCCGGCCTCTCTTTCGAGTAGGGACTCATGATGCCCTCCAGGAAATGATCAGTCTCCTGGAAATCACAATTCTTTAGGTAATCGGAATGGTAGAGAGATTCACGCTGATACCGTGAGAATAGACTCAACCAATGGACGTAACGAGAATTTGGTTCTTGGCGAAGCACTTTCATACGGTGCTTGAGTTTTCCGAGTCGCCCTTCTGGGTGGAAAGAAGGGATCCAATCGACCCAAGGGCCGGTCAAAACTCTTTTCAGTGGATAAGGCAAATTCTCAAAGGTTCCTAAGCTATCTACAGTGCGATAGCGCGCATACCCACCCAAAAGCTCGTCACCACCATCACCCGTCATAATGACGCGCACGTGAGCGCTTGTCCAAGAACATAAATGGTAGGTTGCGACAGCACTGCTGTCGGCAAAGGGTTCATCGAAACAGTTGACGAGCTTCTCGAGCGAATCAACAGCATCGATTTCCGAGATCAGTTGACGATGCTCGGTTCCGAATCGCTTGGCCATTTGTCTCGCTTGCTGATCCTCTTGGGAACTGTCTCCGAGGAAACTGGCTGTGAATGTTTGGATGGGCGAGGTGCCATGTTGCTGCATCAACCCTGCCACAACGGACGAATCCATGCCTCCCGACAAGAAGGCTCCCATCGGAACATCGCTTCGCATTTGAAGTCGGATGGCTTCCTCCATCGATTGCTTAAACCGTTGGCATGCATCATCGAATGAAATCCGATCATTGGTCACCAAATTCGGTTTCCAATACGGTCGAACACTCCAGGACCCGTTTTGGTAGACTCCGAGATGCCCCGGCGGTAGTTTTCCAATCCCCTCATACGCTGTCCAAGGGTGTGGTACGTAGCCGAAACGCAGATACTGGTCGATTGCCGCTGGGCGTAATTGGGATCCGACACCCGGGATCCGTTGCAGAGCTTTGATTTCACTCGCGAATATCAGCCGTCCCGGATCGTGGCAGAAAACAAGAGGTTTTTCTCCCAAGCGATCACGTGCAAGGATCAGCTTTCGCAATCGGCTGTCCCACAAACCGATTGCAAACATGCCTCGGAGGTGCTCGACGAAAGTCTCGCCATAAGCTTCGTAGGCATAAACAATCGTTTCGGTATCAGAGTCTGTCCGGAAGCCATAACCAAGTCGTTCGAGAGTGGACCTTAATTCACGATAATTATAGATTTCCCCATTGAAAGTTACGTGAACCGTTTCACTTGCATTGGACATCGGTTGATGTCCGTTCGCCGCATCGATGATCGCTAGTCTTCGATGGCCCAGTGCGAAGCCACAACCGTTTTCATATTCCTCCCAGTGGACACCTCGCCCGTCCGGGCCGCGATGAGCAAGGGCATCGGTCATCCGATGAAGCTCTAACTGCGACAAACGTTGCGACGGATTCACCCACGTCGCTCCTGCGATTCCGCACATTAGTCTAGTTTCCTTTGCACGGGTTAGATTTATAACGCTTTGACATCTAATGGGCTTTGTTGGGAGAGTGATTTTTTTGTCGTGAAAGGTTTCGCGTTAAGACTCTTTGCGCACCCCATAGGTTACGAGTCCAATACTTGGACCAAAGAATCTGTGGCATGGAATGGGTATGCCACGCCGTATTGATAAACAAAACGTCTCCCCAAGCATGTTGCCAAATTTTAATGCAAGCGAAGCCAAGTGAATGAAAACGGTTGACAGTCCGGTAAATCGCGTCGGGAGGGGTCAGACCTAGGAAGTCGTGAAACTCGATCGTCGCTTGACCGACGTTTCTCAGGAAGTCATCGGAGCAGCTCTCGAGCACCTCGATCTCCGCGCCTTCAATATCTATTTTTAGAACATCGATCCTTGGAATAGATTTATTTTTGAGAAATCGTTCAAGGTGAATGGATTCAACTTCAATGAGACCTGCCGAATCAACCGCTGGTTCTCGAGCTATCGATGACTCTTCGTCATTCGAAGCAAGGCAGAATCGAATGGTGCCGTCGTCTCGCGCGACGGCGTAGTTATAAACCGTCAAACCCGACACGTTTTCTATACCCGCCGCTAAAGATGGATTAGCTTCGAAAGCAAAACTCCGACAACCGTAGGTTGAGATCATTTGCTTTGAGAATGCACCACGATTTGCACCGAGGTCCACCACTACGGAATCAGAATGCAGTCCTTTTCGCCACAGAGTATGACCTTGAATTTGAGTCAAGTAATTCATGATACGATCAATTCACAATTGTTAAAAAGGAAGAACGATATATTGCAAAATGCTTTTTGCTTGTAACAAACGCCTGAATTCGAGCTATTCATTTCGAGGTGTTAGTATTTTTGGGATTTCTTTTTGATGCACATACTGGTGATAAAGCCAATCGCCGCTCATCTGCTCGAAGGATGTAGGAATCGCACTTGTAGAGAGTTGAGACAGATAATCAAAAAGAATTCGCCGTTGTATCGATAATCGCTCAAGAGTACCTGCGCGAATAAAGAGCGGATCCCACTTAGAAGGTTCAATCCTATGTACCGCATCAGCGATAGCGGACGAGTTTGCTGCGACTACAAGATGATTTGATTGATCCAGCCAGTACTCACGACCGCCGCGAGAGGGTGTAGAAATAACAGGCTTGCCGCAAAGGAGATATTCGGTGGCCGCTAGCATCCCACCCTCTTTCTTCGACAGAGCTAGGCCGCAATTCGCTTTATTTATCTCCAATGCTATCGACTGATAATTGAGGAAGTTCTCGTTGATGCATGCATGGTCACACCCCCAAAGCTGTAACCGTTCTTTGTCCAGCGGGTTGGCAGTAATGATCCGCAGCTTAGGAATATCGCTGGCCAGCCACAACCTTTTGTAGGCATCGAGCCTAGCAATGTAGATCGCATCATACTCGATGGGTGTAGCCTGAATATTAAACGTAATTTCATTGCAAAACAAATTGTGATGGCAGAAAATTGCGCGCTGTCCTAACATTCGCAGCATGGTCACTTCAGCTAGCGCATTACACATCCAAGTTACCCGTGGAAAATGTGCGCGAGCGAGAATTCGCAAGGCGGCTAGTCCTCCTTGCAAATCACCTCCATACCACGTGCGAAAGACTAGGAAATGTGGTTTCACGCCGATGCTTCGGGCGAGCTTCGCAGCTGTTGCTAAAGTGTTATCGGCGACTCCCAAAACCCAAGGTTCCCTCGCCAAAACATACACACCGGAGAAGAACATGTTTATGTAGTTATTTGTTGCTGCGCAGGTGAATGAAGTTCTTGATGGAACTCTTCAGGACGCTCCGTAAGCGATGAACCTTTGCGGTCGCGTCGATCACGAAATGTCATCCAGGGTGTTTCAACTATGCGATATAGCAACTCAGCTGAAATCAAACTGATCAAGACACTCATTAGGAAATAGGTCAAAAAGTGCTGGTCGCCTGTTCGACGAGCGATCGCAAGGGCTTCAATGTGTACGAGGTAAAGCGAATAAGAACGACTGGCGATGTACCGTAGGATACCATTAGATGCTTTCTGCTTCCAAAAATGGGTTGCTTGCGATTGAACGACTAGGCAACCACTCAACAGTGTATAGCCTGACAGAGGCATTTCACCATATTCCCCGCGATACCGTTGCAGGGCTAGGATCAGCAGTGCGCCTAATCCAACAAGAATCCCCCACGGCGCTAGAAATGCGAACCATTTCCAAAGTCGAGGATGGTTGATGAATGCATTAGCCAGCAATACACCGAAGGCGCACCCATCGATACGCAAGTGTGTCATCCATGGCTTCGGATCACTAACCAGCCAGCGGCCCGCCATGGGAATGAGAATGAGCAAGGCGAGAGCTACCGTGATCCATTCCTTCCTACGAAGAATCAACAGCAAAGGTGCAATGAGCAGATAAAACTGTTCTTCAATACATAGAGACCAGCTTATACCGAAGAATGGTAGTGAATCAAAAGCATAGTTTTGAACAAAGACAAAATAAAAAGCATCTTCGACCTGCCCTCGTCCCTGAAGTATCCGTTGGCCGAGAGTCAACAAAAGAATTGCATAATATGCCGGCAAGGTCCTCAACCAACGCCGAACCCAAAATCGCTTGATGTTGATTTTGGAGGTGGCTTTCTTTTCGTTCAGTAACAAGCAACCCAGCAACCATCCGCTGAGCACAAAGAAAAGATCCACCCCATGCCCTCCAATTCCTGCCGCCGCAAGCCAACCGCCATCTCCGTCGGGATGCAGTTGCCGGAAGCTGGAGGAAACATGGCATAAGAAAACGGACAAAATTGCGATCGCTCGAAGGGTATCGAGCCATGCGTTTCGGCTACCCGCTAGCATACGATGTCAGGCTCCACAGTCTTGCTCGAAGCAGGAGCAGACGCCGCATCGATCATGTTAGGTTGCGAAGCGGGTCTTAAACTGAGTAATGCACAACCAATAATCGGTAGCACATAACTTGATTCGATCAGCGAGCCACTAGAGAACATGCTAGCGAGTAAATAACCGGGAATGCCCGCGATGACACCGAGTGCGAGCGCGCATTGCTTAGGATTTGCACGAAAGAATCTTCGTCGGTTGAGCCAAACCATTCCCCAAGGAAGCAGAAAAAAACTGAAATAAATCGTGCCTGCGATGATACCATTCTCGCACATGATTTCAAAAAAGAGATTGTGCAAAGCCTTCTCATTTTCCGCTCTTAGACCAACGAAATCATAGTAAAGCGGAACGAACGCTGAACTGCAACCTGGTCCCACTCCAAACCAAGGGTATTCCCAGATGATTTCAGCGCCCGCTTTCCAAAGATAAAAACGGCTCTCGGCGGAAACATCCATCTCTTCCTCCGCCCCGAAGATCGAGCCGAATTCACGCACGACTGAAGGACCAGCCAAGAGTACGACAAGGGTTGCTCCTAATACAAGAATCGTATTCGTCACTGGAGATTTAGGACAGTACCAAACCGCTAGGCTGGCAGTCAGAACGGCACCAAGCATCGAGCCCCGCGATTCCATCATCATGATCTGGTGTATTTGCATCAGACAGATTCCTGCTGCAATTCCTCGAAGCCACCATTTCCATTGTGATAAGGCGAAAGCGATCGAAAGAGCTAGAATTGGGACTGTTAATATCGAGTAGCCATTGTTATCTAGCCCTTTCAGTCCCCAATCGGTCATCATCGCATAACGACAGAACCCGAGTTGGAAATATTCGAGGTTGATCTGAAAGCTGTTGTACCCTTGCCCGAGCACACACCCCACGGCCAAGAGCATCGCTCGATTCTCGGTGACAGTAGTTATCAGAGAGATTGCGACGATTAATGCGATTCGCCAAAGCAAATCCAAATAGAACATACTCTTCGATGGATATGCGGAGTTCCATGAGCTAAGAAAGCAAAGTACGAGAAAGCTGAGAAGTAAACCGAGGGTCAGGATAGATGTTCTGCTCATGGAACTGCGCCAACCTTGCTGAGTAATGAAGCCCAGAAGAAGGCAAAGAGCGATCCATTTCTGGAATCCGGGATCTTCAGGTATGGCCCATCGCCAATTCCACGCTGGATCCAGCAAATTGAAAAAATGAAAAGCAGCGCATCCTAATGCAGGCAGGACCAATGCGATCAGGCAACTCAGTAAGAAAAACACGTAAACAAAAATGGCCCCCATTGTCGCTTAACCTTGTGGCAAATCTTGAATGGGAAGACGCTTACGAATCGCAGTCGCGCAGATCGCAATCGCCACGACAAGGCAGACATGTCCTAGCATCTGTTGGATCCGTTCAATGCCCCGAGTACATTTCTGGCCCGCTCCGAGATCCGGCTCCAGTCGAAGTTCTCGGTCACGAATTTCCTGCCACCAATCCCCATGCTTCGACGCAACTCGGGGCTACAAACCAGCCGATCGATCGCTTCGGTCAAATGAACTGGGTTCTCGGAGTCTTGACAGTCGATCCGCAATCCCGTCTCTCCATGTACCATGGCATCCCCCGTTCCCCCATGGGCACCTGCGATCACTGGAATTCCATGTGCCTGCGCCTCGAGAAAGACGATTCCAAAGCCCTCGCAGTCCTTGCCAACAGCGCGGTTGGACATCACGAAAATATCGCACTCGCGGTAACAATCCATCATCTCTTGGTCGCTGACGGCCCCTAAGAACAATACCTGTTTCTCCAAACACAATTCGGCGACCAACTTGCGAAGTTCGGCCTCTTGCTCCCCGACCCCTGCGATCAGGTACCGAAGATTCGGATGTTTGTCCCTAAGTTTCGCGACGCTGCGAATGACCGCGTCCTGTCCCTTTCGCTTTTGCAATCGACCGACCGTCAAAAGAACCACATCGCCCGCGTTGGTGTACTTTCTGGTCCCAGAGTCCCTGGCCAAGTGAGGATACTGCGAAACGTCGATCCCAGGGTGCATCAACGCGATTTTTTCCTCGGGAACCCGCCAATCGTTTTGCAGTAGTCCAACCGTAAAGTTGGAATTTGCGACCAAACGATAAGCGTTCTTCAGGACCGATTGGGTTAGGATTTTCAGTTCGCGACTCGTCGTTGCAACGTTGATGTCCTCGCCATGAATGAAACACAAGTAGGGTATCCCGTACCTGATATTCATCCAACGCGCCACCAATCCCTCATGAAGCGGACGCCCGGCATGAATGGCGCTGACCTTGTGCTGGCGAACAATGTTTCTCAGGTGACCGGAAATCTGTTGGTACCTTCGGAGACTGGTCCAATTCGACAATATCCGCTCATCCACATGCAAGTTCTCTCGAAGAATTGGATGTGGATAATGACTGTCCGTTTCGTGTAAATCTTGGTTAGATTCCTGAACGACCATCAGGCAGCTCCCTGGATCGAGTCGGCGGTAGACTTCGTAAAACCATCGTCCACTTCCTCCAAGGATGGGAGGAAAAATCTCGCTGAGCAAGAGTTGCTTTGGATGGGCCTTGGAAATCATGAATGTATTTTTGTCGCCTATTCAGTCGGAATGGACGGCATTAGATTGCGCCTGGGTTTGGTTCTTGCCGTTACGCTCTTGGTAGCGTGGATGCCGCGCTAGGTAGTTGCCTGCAGCGAGGTAGTCTATATTTCCCAAAAGAAAAGCTCGGACTGCGTCTTGTGGAGAACAAACGATCGGTTCCTCGTGCATGTTAAAACTGGTATTGATCAAAACGGGAATACCTGTCCTGCGATGGTAGTGCTTGAGAATCGCATGAAAACTTGGATTTGAATTTTCAGTAACGAATTGGGGGCGAGCTGTTCCATCCACGTGTACTGCGGCTGGACTGTGTTGTTTCATGAGGTCGGTGCAATCAAAGGTTATTGTCATGAACTCTGCTGTTTTAGCTGATAGTGGCCGAATCCCAAGAAACAATTGTGGAGCTTCCTCGGCTAAAACGGCTGGAGCGAAGGGCATGAATTCGGTCCGTCCTAATTGCTCGTTGAGCCATTGGTTGACGTCGGGGTCTCGGGCTGGATACAAAATCGATCGATTTCCTAGAGCTCTCGGGCCATACTCCATGCGCCCGGCGAACCGTGCAACAATTGCATTGTTCGACAATAGGCCCGCGATTTCCTCTTCGATCGCATCGAACCTCTGAAAGACCAAGTCCGCGTCGCGCATCGCCCCTTGGATCTCTTCGTCTGTATACTCTGGTCCGAGGTATGCATTTTGGAGTGGACGGTTGAAACGACGATCTTGGCCATACGCCAACATAGCGGCTCCAGTGGCGCACCCCCCGTCTCCCATATTCGGGTACACATAGACGCCTTCGACTCCGGGTACCTCCTGGATACGCTGATTGAGTTTTACGTTGGCATGCACACCACCGGACATAACTACTCGACGAAGTCCAGTGCGGCGCAACCAATAGTCTAGACTCGTACAAGCAACCTTTTCGAGTGTATATTGGTAGGCAGCAGCTATATCCCGTTTGGCAAACCTCTGCGATAAAGCGCGGCAGACGAGTCCGTTCTGTGCTCCGCGAATGCGAATGTCGCCTTCGTCCAGATCGAAACGCTTGAGCAGGTATGGGGAGATCAGCTCGGGATTGCCGTATGCGGCCAAACCAACAATTTTGCCCTCGTGGCGGCTGGGGCGGAACCCCAAGCCGCTGGTAACCTGTTCATAAAAGATACCCAACGAGTGAGGGAATCGGTAGCGATGCAAACACTGTAAACCGCTGCTTGTTGCGGAATAGATCCCCCCAGTGCATCCAGCTCCGTAGCCATCGAGTACTAAAACCAAAGACTCGTCGAAGTCAGAAGAATAAAATGCGTTGGCAGCATGCGTATCGTGATGATGAAATCGCACTAATTTCGATTCCAGTCCATAATTGCGGAGTGCTGAGAGCAATACTTGGTTCCAGTGCTCGTGATCCTTGATGGCTTGATCGATCCAACGTTGGAACCATCGTTGATGAGTTCGCATGTCACCTGCAGCGAAGTTTGTGGACAGCCAGTACCCCAGGGATTTGTACCAAGGTTTTTTGGGATAAAATTCATCCTCGCGCGATTCGATACCGGGGATCGGTATAGCGTGATCGAGCTTCGAGTGCTTGGTGAACAAGGATTGTTTCTCGCGTCGCAATTCTTCGTAGCTACTCGCTTTTTGAAAATCTCGATCCTTCGCTTGGGACTGACGTATCAGCTCCGCTTCCTCGGGAGCATCGTAAAATGCATATGCGACCTGATCGATTGAGTCGCAATTCCAGCCGGTCCATTTCAATGCGGTTGACAACGCTTGATGCGGAAATCCATCCTGAAGCTTGGTTCGGCTCAAACGTTCTTCACCGCAAGCAAATATGACACGGCCGTCTTCGAAGAGCGAAACGGTCGAGTCTTTATCGAGGGGGCTAATTCCGAGTATCCGCATGATATGATTTTTCCAAAAGTGTTGCTACATCAGAAACGGTAACAGGCTGAAATTCAGGCCATTGCCTTAGAAGTGATAGGATCTCATCGAGTCTTCGGTACAGAGATTCGACCTGAGAGTTGGACGCTGAATAAGGGCTACAGCCCGCTTTTAACGAGGAGCTGTGGAGCGTGATATTCACATGTGGAAGATCGGTTCTTCGAATTAACTTGAGTAAATCGAGGGAGGCTTCCCCCAGTTCGTTCTCGAGATTTATCCAAATACGACGAATGAACAAACGTTCACAGATGCCGATGCATCGCAATTGGCGCCAAGGCGTTTTCTCACCCAATTGATAGAGCCATCGCCAACAATCCCATGGCCTCCTGGTGAACGCCAACGTCAATGGAATTTCCCAAATTGCACTTGGCCACCCCCGTTGGTAACAACGTCTCGGCCAAGGATTGCGGTCACGAAAATCGGGGGCTCCTTCATCGTGCCACGTAGTGAACGGAAGGATAGAGGCATCGGCTCTACAGCCTCGATGCACAAGGTATTCTTGGATCCAAGGCGATGTCGAATATCGTCCGCCGCGATAGCTCGTAGGCACAGGGAGGTCGCATTCAGAAAATACTTCATAAACAGAGTCCAGTTTGGCAAGAGCCAGCTCTTGGGGGAGGTTTGCGAGGAAGCTTTCTCGTGCCGATACTGACTCGGAGGCTGCTAACGGGGGCGTGTTCCAAGGGTGAATATGAAGTCCAAATTCCGCTGTGCCCGAGTTCTTTAATTCTCGGAGCACCGGTCTCGTTTTTGGTTGTGATAATACTGCATGATTGGTGAAGTAGGTTACAGGAACGCCCCACTTCGAACACGCATCATGGAAACGAGGCAATGCCTCGATGTTCGACACATGTTGCGATTGAGTCGGGTATCCACTTGACCAGTCCCATTCCTCTTCGGTATCGACCGTCACGGTGTACCACCGGGGTTTCACCATCACCGGTTGTTTTTTCATAGATTCTTCCATGTTCAACGATTCAAGACGTTTGGGTCGTCGATCTAGGCATGTTGAGGTAGTAAGCAGCGATTGGAATACTTTGACAGCTAGCGAGTGTGGGACGCATTGCCCAAGAAATCGCAGTAGATTTCCGCGATCCTGCGGCTGTATTTTGAGCGGCTGTGCTCAGACACTACACGTCGGTAAGCGTGGTCGACGACCCTCGATATCTGTGACTGTGATTTCGTGAGTTCAGCGATCACATTGGCGTAGCCGTTGTAATCTTTTGCAGGTACGAGATATCCAGTGACGCCGTGCTCGATTACTTCGGGGATGCCAGCCGTGGGTGCTGCCAACACTGGAATCTTCACCGCCTGGGCTTCGAGAATCGAAAGCGGCAAGCCTTCATGCTCGGATGGGAGTACAAAAAAGTCTGCGGCTTGAAGGAGCAGTTCCGTGTCTTTGCGAAAGCCAAGAAAATGAACAGATTCTTGAACTTGTAGCGTCCTAGCGAGGAGCTCTAGTTCTTGCTGATAGCCTGTACCTTCACGTTCAACACCGGCCATGTAAGCCACCGCAGGATGTCCTTGATCTCGCAAGTGCCGAACGGCTTGAATCATTGTTGTTTGTCCTTTGTGCGGACTGAGATTGGCAAGCATTAGGAGGACCAGCGCGTCGGGTTTCATTGCCAGTTTTTTTCTTGCAATACTTCGGTCTCCTGGAATAAAACGTGTTGTGTCAACCGAATTTGGGCAAACAACGATCTTAGTTTTTCTTGCACCGACCATCCTCAATGCCGCATCGATTGAGGGGACCAAGAATTCGGCACAGGCAATGACTAGGTCAGGCGGAATTTTGAAGCACCAGCGGAGAGTTTCTGGATCGGTCTCGATGTGAACATGAACGATGGAACGAAATGGAACTATCTTTTGGTAGTGAGATAAAGATCGATATGCATAGGGTGAATGCGCGTGCAAGATAGCTGGTTTTGCCCTTTGCAAGGCAATCCATGTTTTCAACATGGATTGGAAGCGAGCCAACGGCCTATCGGAGAAGATTCGTAAGTAGGGGACGGTGCGAGTAGCCAGTTGCCGATTTGTGGCTTCGTTGTACGAGGCTCCAATCTCGGGGGTCCATACCTGCATACCATCGAAGCTTTCGACAAGCATTGAGGCGAGGTCGATAGCGACCATTTCGCCCCCGCCAAGCTGTGGGGAAGCCAATAACTGGATGATTCGTGACGACAACGTTAAAATCTTGGTTTAGAAATGGGCAGGCGCGTTCGCAGCCAGGAAAGAATCGGCTGGGCCGCCGAGCCTCATTTTGATAAGTTCATGCGATGTCGACGCGAGGTTCTTGCTAAACAGCTTTTGGGGAGGAATGCGAGTAGGACGCTATACGAATCGCAATGCCCGTGGCGGACTGACTTGCGAAAGTAGTCGCGGGCTTGCTCGATTTCTCCGAGACCGTAATGCCAGTAGCCTAGTTCGAAATATAGTCTGGCCAAGCGCATCCAGCATTGCCGTCTTCCAAGTTCCTTTTGGAGGCGACTGTATCCATAGGATAACGTTTTCTGGATTACATAGATCTGATCCTCGAGCATCATCTGGATTTGTTTACTCGCGTTGCTCGAATGCCTTCTGTAAAGAACACCTTTTTCATGGATGAACTCAAGACGATGTTGGAATGCGATTCGTAACCACAAATCATAGTCTTGAGTTGTCGGCCGCACGATCAGTTCATCAAATCCGCCAATCTGTTGAAGGCAAGACCGTCGAACCATAACGGAAGAGACGCAAATCGCGTTGGCTTGGAAGAGCTTCGAGAAGCAGTCGAGGCGGTAATCATGGGAAGGGACTTTTACAAAATCGTCCTCGCGTCCGTTGGTCGAATCCCAAGAGACCGTCCGCGAATGGACCATGGCAACCTCTGGATTATCAAGAAGAATCGCAACCTGCTTTGCAAGTTTGTCATCGCACCAGACGTCATCGGCATCGAGGAAAGCGATCATTTCGCCGCGAGCCGCTTGAATCCCGGCATTTCGGGCCGCTGAAAGTCCGCGATTGTCTTGTCGAATGACCTCTATACGCTTACCGAAATGCGCGAGCACCCGAAGGGTAGCGTCGGTAGATCCATCGTCAATAACTACGATTTGTTGCGGAACAGCCTTTTGTTTTAGTGCGCTTTCTATTGCCGTCGCGACATATTCCGCCGCATTGTAGGCCGGAATTATGGTGGTTACTTGCATTCGATCGTGGACTCAGCGTGGCTCATAATTGGTCGATCTGAAATTTCGGATGGAAGATGTCGAGGCTCAGTTTTCTTGATCTCGTTACTTGCTTCTCGCCAAGCGATGGTAAGCTCACCCTCGTTCCGCCATGAAAATCCGTAACTCGAAATTGTTTGGATAAAAACATCGCGGCACTCAGGACCATGGCACTCCGTTGCACAGCAGATGGTCTTCGCGAGAAATCGACAGTCGCCTTCGCCGAAGACCTCGAGTTCCGCTCCTTCGATGTCGACCTTAAGGAAATCAATTCGCGGAAATGAGACCTCCTCCATGAGAGAGTTCATCGTTCGAGAGGCGACAGTTATTTCGGAGTGCTCTACGGCGGGGACGATTTGGCAGGACCAATCCAATCCGTCGCGGAATTCACCGCGTTGTACCGCAACGGTTCCTGCTTCGTGCCACAATGCGACTGGGAGTAATCGGCAGCGTTCGCCGTAACAGGCCAGGTTCCTCTGAGCCATAGCGTAGTTTTGAGGGTCAGGTTCAATTGCTAACACTTGGCATTTTGGAAAGCGTTCAAGGAAAACCACACTGCTCAGACCGATATTCGCACCTGCGTCGACGATAAACCTTGGGTCATTGATTTTCGACATGCCATACTGGTCCTCGAGAATAACTTGTCGAAAGACGGAGAAATCACTGGACCCACGCCGCAAAATCAAAGGGAGTCGTCGCGAGTTCAACCAAATCGAATACGTCTCGCTTCCGGTCCCACCCTGGTCTTCAAAACTCGCAAAGACTTCAACCAAGGATCGGATTTGCACCTTGCGTAACGTCGACCAGAAAAGGGATCGTTGCTTTTTCCAAAGGCGCACCAACGAACGGTAAGCCGCCCGGACCCGCAGTGGAAATAAACGCTGGATCATATCGAAACCCCTATATTCTTGGTCGTTGAAGGATTCCTCCGATCGAGACCCCATCGCTGATTCAACGCGATGACACCTTGCGCTCGATCCGTGGATAGTTTTCGGCTTGCCTCGTCGTGAGCTCGGCTTCGGATTTCGGTAACTGATTCGACATGGTCAACAACACTTCCTGTGTCTTCCATCCAGAGGCTGACCCAAAGTTCATGCCCCGGCCGCAGTTTCAGGTCTTCGAATTCACAGTAAATGCGGTGCTGACCTTGGTCAAAATGGAAAGATGTATCGGCCTCTCGATTCCAACTCGTGACAACTCGATTTCCTGAAGCAGAACTTAGGATCACGGCAATACCGACATCCATCAATTCGAAATTTACGTCCAGGGTCATGACAACCCGTACCGTCTCGCCAATACTGAAGAAGTCGCAGGGTTGGCCTTCTGCGTTTTGGATTTCAACCTGCACAAATCGAGCCCGTCCGTCACCAGACCGAACGTGGCTAGTAAGGTCTCGTACCGTTCCTTGTTGCGCGTCTTCGGCCATGTAGTACGCGATGGCATCATGTACGTTGCCTTTGAATTCCAACCCCCCTCCTCGAAGGACGATTGCGCGATTACAGAGACGATCTACGAGATCAATGTTATGGCTTACAAAAAGGATCGTACGACCCTCGCGCGAGATTTCAAGCATACGCTCGATACAACGCTTTTGAAAGCTCGCATCTCCAACGGCCAAAACCTCGTCGATAATCAGAATCTCTGGGTCGAGGTGAGCTGCTACGGCAAAAGCCAATCGCACCTTCATACCACTGCTATACCGCTTTACCGCCGTATCGAGAAACTTCTCAACCCCCGAGAACTCCGCTATCTCATCGAACTTGCGATCAATCTCTTTTTTACGCATCCCCAGAATTGTTCCGTTCAGGTATACATTCTCCCGACCTGTCAATTCTGGGTGAAATCCTGTTCCCACCTCCAAAAGGCTCGCAACCCGGCCCGTGATTTTGACTTCGCCACTGGTTGGCTCAGATATTCGACTAAGGATTTTTAGCAGTGTGCTCTTTCCAGCACCGTTCCGACCTATCACGCCGAGCACTTCTCCCTGTTGCAAGTCGAAAGAGACATCTCTTAATGCCCAATGGAGTTCTTTGTCTCGCTCCGATTCAGCCGATGCAGGATGACGCATCATGCGAAAATTGCGCAACGGAGCAGTCAACGTGTCACGCAGCAACCCTACGAGACTGTCGGCGCGCTCCAGCTTTTTCCCAATCCGGTAGGCCTTGGAAAGATTCGAAACTTGAATGACAGGTGACATAAAGTTAGTCGATAAGCGATGGGAAATTTATAGACTATCTCGATCCATCTAAGCTACATCAGCGAAGATGCGTTCCTGACTTCGGAATTGCAGCAATCCAATCAAGAACACGACGATCGCTATTAATAACCCTGTTAGAATCCAGTCCCAGGGCATTGGTCGCGTCCCTAACAAGGCGGCTCTGAAACCTTCGATCACCCCAACCATCGGATTGAGTGCGTAATAGGGCTGAAGCCATTCCGGAACGAAAGACGCTGGATAAACAACAGGGGCCGCGTACATCAACAACTGGACCAAAAAGTTCATCGCGTGTTTAACGTCTCGATACTGGATGGCCAACGAGGTCAAAATCATCCCCAACCCGCCAGCAGTCATCATCATAATTACGACTAACAAGGGCAATACAACGATTCCTAAGGTGGGAGATCGTTGATACCAAAGCATCATCCCTGCCAAAACAACCAACGCAATTCCCAAATCTACCAACTTGGCAAGAATCGCCGACAACGGTAACACAAGTCGCGGAAAGTAAACTTTGCTAAGCATATCCGCTTGAGCGACTAAGCTATTTCCTGTTTCCAGCAATGAATTGGAAAAGTAAGCCCATGGAACCAACGCACAAAAGCTGAACAATGCATAAGGAACCCCATCGGATTCCATCTTGGCAAACTTTCCGAAAACAATGGTAAAAACCAACATAGACAAAAGCGGTTGAAGGACTGCCCAACCGATTCCTATAACGCTCTGAGCGTACAAAACTTTGACGTTTTTCCAGGTTAGAAACCAGAGTAAATCCCTATAGCGATATAGTTCAGATAGATTGATCAGTTGCCAACCTTCGGTTCGACGGATCAGCGTTTCGTGCGGTAACTTTGCCCCAGGTTCTTGTTTCTGAATCAACATTCCAATTTTCGCATTCATTTTACTAACTGAGTGCAGATTACCACCGGCGAACGGAATGCCGTTCTCGAGAGTGCGCGGACTTCGTTCCTGTAGGTGACCGACATAAGGAATCGGAGCCCTTGACAAACACAACCCTGGAGTATAATTGCTTCGGCTAAGCCAAGCGTTCGGTTTACTATAGTTTTAAACTGCCTGGTTGCTTCGGTGAAAGTTAGGTTGCACCTGAAATACCAAGCGGATTATGTCAAATCTAACGAATTTTACTATTGATATAGAAACAAGGCTATATTAGCTAAAATCTTCGCTAAGCCTCTAGTTTTCTACGGAGAGACATACGCAGAAAAGGCTTTTCGAAAAGGAAATAAAAAACCAAACATCCCAAAGGGGTGCTAACATCCCGGATAGATCTCGAAACCAATCAGGCAAAAAAAAGGTACGAGTGAATACACTGGAAATTAAAAAGAGCTTTGCATGGATTAGGTAAATGGAATAGGAAGCGGCCCCAAGAATGGATGCAACCGCCATCAAGCATTCGTTGAAGGTATTACTAGCCTTTGGTTCATCCTTTATTCTCAACGAAACCTGGTGAAACGGGTACAGGAATATCTCCATTCCGATTTCGTGCCTCAACATATTCATTTTCTTCTGGGCCTATCGCTATTCACGGTTTCTTAGCCACTTGCAAGGGACACCGGCAGCAAGCACTTTGTCTCCGATTGGCTTGGTTACGACGCTCCCGGCGCCGAGGATCGACTGGTCTCCAACATCGGCCATCACAATGCTCCCAGCACCGATCCAGCAATCTCCACCGATAAAGACTTGCCGCGACTCCCTGGGCTGGTTGCGAATCAGGGTATCCAACCGATCAAACGTATGGGCATGAGAGCCCGAGGGAATTTGAACGTTGGGCCCCAACAAAGTGTCTGGACCAATGGAAACCCAACCCAACTGGCAATAGGGGC